>Ga0335083_10000134_pt1 | contig 129380 bp, 133 predicted proteins | sample Lox_Sample_42_FD_206716 | JGI IMG/M metagenome (GOLD analysis project Ga0335083, IMG submission 206716) | Soil microbial communities from Loxahatchee National Wildlife Refuge, Florida, United States - Lox_Sample_4.2 | ecosystem: Environmental > Terrestrial > Soil > Wetlands | place: USA...
TCAAGGGTAGCGTTCGAGACCTCGACGCTCCACCCGATCCCCGCCGCAAGCCCGGTCTCGGTGAACTTCACGGGGTACTCGCCGGTCGGAAGGGGCGTAAAGGTGATCCCCTGGGAGACAGGAAGCCCGGCGACGACCACGGTCCCCGCCCCTGGGTTGGCGGAGTACCCGGTGGCGCCGCTCACCGAGTACGGGTAAGTGCTGTTCGGCTCGACGAACTGGATCTCATCCGAGGTTGAGTTCACGGTCACCCCCGCGAGGGTCACGGCCCAGCTCGTTCCGGAGGCGAGCCCTGCCTCGCCGAACGTGACGGCGAAGGCGGAAACGAACGAGACGGGGACGGTCTGGTTCTCGCCGGCCACCACCACGGTACCGCCCGGCGGGCTCAGATGGCCGCTCACCGCCCCGATCGAGTACGCGTAGGAACCGTTCGGAGCCGAAACGAAGAGGGACGGCTGGTCCGAGCTGGTCGTTCCGAGCAAAGAGACCGACCATTCGGATCCCCGAGGCAGTCCCGTCTCTGTGAACGTGACGGTGTAGACGGACGGGGTGAAGGACATCGCCGGGACCACGACCGATCCGAGGTCGACTTCGACCGTTCCCCACGCTGTCCGCTGAGGCACGTGATAGCCGGCCACCGCGGCGACCCGAAAGCCGTACGTCCCGCTCGGCTCGGAGAACTCGATCTCCGCCGTCGTGGCGTGGAGGATCGTCCCGCCGAGATCGACCGACCAGCTCGTTCCTTGGGGGAGTCCGGATTCTTCGAAGTCGACCGCGTACGCGCCGGGGGAGTAGACGTAGTTCACGTCGACCACGGCCGGGAGCGCCGAGCTGTTGACCACCCCGCTTGCCGGATCTGGGAGATACCGGTCCGCGGGCCCGATCGAATACCGCAGGATGTCAACTCCGTACGGTACGTCGAACCCGAACGAGATCGAGGGCCCACGGGATGAGCCGGTGACGTTCCCCTCGCCCGAGGCCGTCGTCTCCCCCTGTGCGGTCCAGAGAGCCCCTGCCGGAAGCCCCGTTTCGGTGAAGGTCAGCACCTTCGCGGGGTCCCAGCCGGCTGTAGTGAGAAAGCAGTCGAACGTGACGTTCGCGGTGTCGCTGACGCATACGGCCCCGCTGTCCGGGTCGTACGCGACGCCGGCCGGATCGATGTCGGAAAAATCCACGACCGATTCGGTCGCGGGGCTGATCACCACCGTGAAAAAGCTTCCGGCACCGGCCCAGACGAGCCCGTCCGCCGGATCGTAGGCGATCCCTTCGAGCGTGCTGTTCGGGCTCCCAGCGTAGGGGAAGACGACCGGCACGGAGGCGACGACCTCGGCGGTGGCGGCGGAGAGTACGCTCACGTTGCTCGAGTTCTCGTTCGTCACGTAGACCGCGTCGGTGGCATTGTCGACGGCCACCCCGTAGGGGCGGCTTCCGACCGGCACGGTGGCGATCGGGTCGTTATCCGCGGCGGACACCACCGTCACCTCGTTCGCCTGACGGTCGGCGACGAACCACCGCGCGGAGAGGTTGTCGTAGGCGACTCCGACGGGGCCGGTCCCCACGTCGACCGAAGTGAGGACCGAACGGGCCGAACAGTTCACCACGCTCACGTTGCTCGACCCGCCGTCGGCGACGTACATCACGCCGGTGACGGGATCGAACGCGATCCCCTGCGGGTCCGCGCCTACGGCGATCGTCGCGACGACCGTGTTGGTCGCATCGGAGATGACGCTCACGTTGTCGCTCCCGGAGTTTGTCACGAACACCTCGCCGAGCGTCGGGTCGACCGCCGCGGCGAACGGATGGGTTCCCACCGCGATGACCGCGCTCACCACGAGCGAAGTGGCGCTGTAGGGGACGACGTACACGCTCGACGGCGAGACGGCCACGTAGAACGCGGCGTCGTTCGGGTCGTAGGCGAACCACGAGGGCCGGTCGAGCCAAGGGAACGCTGAGGCGTGGGAGAGCCGTACGGCGCTCACCGACTCATGGAGGAGGTCCGAGGCTGCCCTCGGACCCACCAGGGGCGCAGGAGAATCCGCTCGGCCCGTGTCCCGGTACGAGGACGGGGAGGACGCGCTGTGGGCCGAGGGGGGGAGCGAGGCGACCGAGCTCGCGACGAGTAGGGCCGCTAACAGAAGGGCTCCCCGGTGGAACATCGGTCGGGGGAGCGAGGGCGGCAGTGGTACTAATGGGCCGCCGAGGCGGGAGGAGCCGAGGGGCTGCGCGGGGCGCTTCAGGGCGCGATTAAAGATAGGGGAACGATTCGGGGAGGCGGGAGGTCGGGGTGAAGAAGGTCAAGCTGCCCCTCGACATCGCCGTCCTGTACATCGCCTGCGGCCTCCCGATCATCGTCCTCGGACTCCTCACCGCGAGCGCCTACGCCATCGACACGGGAGCGTTGCTCACCCTGGTCGGATTCGTCTTTCTGCTCGGATGGGGGATCCATCTGCTCCGCCAGCGTCCTCCCGCCGTCAAGATCGACTAGATCCCGTGGGGGGCCGGACGGGGTGCGCCCCCGGACGCTCAACGCATCGACTCAACGAGGGTCCCCTTCCGCCGCTGGCGCGCCCCGGAGGATCCACGGCCGAGTCGTCGTGAGCGGGACGAACCCCAGCCGCTCGAGGATTGGCCGGCTCGTCTCCTGCGCATCCACGGTGACGTACCGGTAGCTTAGAGCGGCGGCGTACTCGGCGCGCACGGCGACGAGGTCCCGGTAGATGCCCCGGTGACGGTACTCGGGGGCGGTCCCGCCCCCGTAGAGTCCCGCGAACGACCTCGAAGGGGCGAGCTCGATCCGCCCGGAGGCGACGGGGCCTTTCTCGGCGTACGCGACGAACAGCACCTGGTTCGGGTCCCGCAGCCACTCGAGATATTGGTCCAGCCGCGACGCTCGCACGTCGCCGAACGCTCGCGCGTTCGCCTCGGCGGCGTCGCGCGCTCCTTGCGCGTCCGCGACCCGAACGTATCGGATCCCGGGCGTGCCGCGCCGGGGCGGCGGACCGCGGCTCAGGTCGAGGACGACCAGCGTCTCGGGAGTTCCCGGCACGAACCCCTCCTCCGAAAGGATCCCCGCGAGATCCGAGGGCCGGTCGTGGCCGAACAGCTTCCACTCGGTCTCCTCGGCGGTTCGCCGGAAGAAGGCGGCCTGCTGTGCGACGACCGACCGCGCGTTCGCCTCGGTGAGCGAGGAGTAGATCACCAGATTCTCCCGGCCGACGACGCGGACGATCGGCCCGACCTTCTCCACCGTGGATCCTGGGATCGGCAGCGGATCGCGGCGTAGCTCGGCGTCGTACAACGCGAGGACCTCGGCCGGCGAGGGCATCGCTGGGCCGACCGAGGTGGCCCATATGGCGCTGGCCGTCGACGGAAGGCCGACACCGGTAGCCGTCCGTGGCGCGGAAGGAAGCCGGCCGGGGGCAACGAACGTAAGTCGTCCACCGGGTTAGACCGGGGGACGAGCGGTCCGGCGCCAATGACGAACGAGAACTCCCGCTACCAGCGGACGCCGATCCCCGAGGAGGGCCGGGAGGAACGCGCCGGGTTCGGGGAGATCCTTCGTTCGTACACCCCGGACGAGGCCGTCCTCGAAGCGCAGCGGTGCCTGCAGTGCGCCATGCCGTTCTGCGTGCAAGCGTGCCCGATCACGCAGGACTGCCGGGGGTACATCCGCCTGATCGCGGAGCGCCGGTTCGACGACGCGGCCAAGGTGACCCTGCAGGAGAACCCGCTCGCGACGGTCCTCTGCAAGACGTGCTACCACTACTGCGAGGAGGAGTGCATCATGGCCGAGCGCGGCGTGCCGATCGCGATCCGCCACCTGAAGCGCGCGGCGCTCGAGCTGGGCCGATCGGACCTCTCCTACGTCCCCAGCGCTCCCAAGAATCGGCGCGTCGCCGTGGTCGGCGGCGGACCGGCCGGCCTGATGGCCGCCTGGGAGCTCGCCCTGCGCGGCTACGCGGTGAGCCTGTTCGAGCAGGAGCCGTTCCTGGGCGGGCAGATCGACACGGTCCCGAAGTACCACCTCGAGGGGTCGGAGCTCGACACCGACCTCGCGCGGTTCCGCGGCCTCGACGTCACGTTCCTCCTCGGGAAGAAGGCGGGCGTCGACTTCACGCCGGAGAGCCTGCTCGCCGAGGGGTACCTCGCCGTCTTCGTCGCGGTCGGCGCCTCCGACCCGCGGGCGCTCGGGATCCCGGGCGAGGCGCTGCCGGGGGTCTTCTACGCGCTCCCGTTCCTGCTCGCGATGAACAAGGGGCCGGACGGGATCATCGGCCGCCACGGCCGGCGCGTCGTCGTCGTCGGGGGCGGCGACGTCGCGCTCGATGCCGCCCGGTCGGCGCTGCGGCTCGCGGCCCCGGGGAACGTCACGCTCGTCTACCGGCGCGGCCGGAGCGACATGCCCGCCGGGGAAGAGGAGGTCGGCGGCGGCGAGGTCGAGGGGTTGCGGTTCCTCTTCGACCGGGCGCCGAGCCGGATCCTCGGCGACCGGCAGGTCGAGGGGATCGAGCTGCTCACGACCCGGGACGGTCCGCCCGACGCGCGGGGCCGGCCGACGGTCGTCTCCGTCCCCGGGACCGAGGAGGTCGTCCCGTGCGATACCGTGATCGTCGCGGCGGGGGAGAAGGCGGACGTCGCCGGGTTCCCGGGCGAGCTCGACTTCTCCTTCGGGGCCCAGGGGTGGCCCGTCGGAAAGCGCGAGGACTGGATGACCGATGTCGAGGGGGTCTTCGCCTCGGGCGGAAAGTCGGTCGTCTACGCCATGGCGGCGGGCACGAAGGCGGCGGAGGCGATCGACCGGTACCTCTCGAAGAAGGCCGGCACCGACCCGACGCCCCGTCCGGACCCCCTCGGCGGACCGACCCCCGTTCCGATCCCGTCGGGATACGGTGGGCCGACCTGGCACCTGTGAATCGACCGGGTCGCGGTGCGACCGGGGCTCCGCCGCTGCGACGCGCCCCGGCTCACGGGCTGTCGGGGGGCGAGCCGCCCTCGTCCGGATCGTGGGGAGGCAGGTCCCACGGGGAGGGCTCCTCGGCCGGGGTCGACCCCGGCGGCGGAGGGGGGCTCCATTCGGAAGGGGTCGGGCTCCACGGCGGGGGCGACGACTCCGGGGTCGACTCGGAGGGGGACGGGGTCGACGGGCCGGGGCTCCAGGGGAGCGGGGCGGTCGACCGGCCGCGCCGACGGCGGACCACGATCGCCACGACGACGATCGCGACCAGAGCCGCGAGGACGAGCCCCGCGAGCAGGCCGATCCCTTCGGCGGCCGGCAGGCCCAGGAACGCCGCGTTCACCGTGACCGGGGTCTTCGCCGTGGCGGTCCCGGCGTTCGTGTCGGTGACGCTCACCTCGACCGTGTACGACCCGGACGACGCGGGAGTGCAGGTGACGGTGAGCTCGTCGCCGCCGACGCATCCGGACGGAAGGCCGCTCCAGGTGATCCGGAACGGACCCGCCCCGCCCGTGACGGTCGCCGTGAACGTGACGCTCTTCCCCGCGAGCAGCGATCCCGCGGAGCCGTGGAGCGTCACGGCGAGCTCGGGGGAGACGGTGAACACAAGCCCGGCGCTGGTGACGGAGAAGCCGTTCGAGTCGGTGACCGTGACGGTGATCGACGTCGCCGAGGTCGACGTCGGGTCGCACACGACCATGGAGGTGGTCGTGCCGGTGCAGCCGTCGGGGAGGCCGCTCCAGGCGTAGGTGAGGCCGCCGGAGCCGAGCGCCCCGTACGTGATGATCGCCACCGACCCGCCGACGTCCGCCCCGGGCGGTATGGAGGTCGGGGTGGTGATCGTCGGGTCGGCGAAGACCGTGAAGCTGATCGTCGCGGAGAGGTTGCTCTCGCCGTTCGAGTCCGTCACCATCACCTCAACGGTGTACGTCTGCACGCCGGCGAGCGACGAGCAGACGACCGTGGCGGTCGTGCCGGTGCATCCTCCGGGGAGGTTCGACCACGCGTACGAGAGCCCGCCGCTGCCGCCCGTGACGTTCTCCGCGAACGTGACCGTCTGCCCGACGTCCCCGCTCGGGGCGGAGACGGTCGGCAGGCCGGCGCGCGGCAAGGGGTACACGGTGAAGGGGAGGGCCGCGGACGTGACGCTGAACCCGTCCGAGTCGGTGACGGTGACCGAGATCTCGCCCGCCGGCATCGGCGCCGTGAACGTGCAGACGACCGTGGCCGTTCGGCTGGAGCACCCGGCGGGGAGCCCGTTCCAGACGAACGTGGGGTCGCCCGAGCCGATCCCCGCGGTCGTCGAGAACGTCACCGTCTGGTTCACGTCCGCCCCGGCCCGGCTCGGCGAAGGGACGGTGACCGTCGGGTCGGCGGAGAAGCGGAACTCGAGGCCGGTGGAGTCGCTCGACAGGCCGTTCGCGTCGGTCACCGTGTAGGAGATCGTGTAGAGCCCGATCAGGCTCGCGTTCGAGACGGTGCAGACGATCGTCGCCGTCGTGCCGCCGCACCCGCTCGGCAGCCCGCGCCAGACGAAGCCGAGCGGCGGCGCTCCCCCCGTGACCGACGCCTGGAAGGTGACGGTCTGGCCGATGTCGGCGCCCGGGCTGCTCGGCGCGGGGTCGCCGGCGTCCGGGGCGGCGTAGACGCTGAACGGGACGGCGGCCGAGACGACGCGCACGCCGTTCGAGTCGGTTACCGTCACGGTGATGGAGAGCCCCAGCGCGACGCTCCCCGGGGTGCAGGCGATCGAGGCGGAGGTGCCGCTGCAGCCGTCCGGAAGGCCCGACCAGGCGTAGCCGTACCCGCCCGACCCGTTGCCGGCCTGGGCGGTGAACGTCACGCTCTGCCCGAGGTCGATGCTCGATCGCGACGGGGAGGTGATCTTGACCGTAGGGTCCGGGTAGACCGTGAACGAGAACGCCGCGGAGGTGACGCGGAAGCCGTTCGAATCGGTCACGCTGACCTTGATCGACCCGAACGTGCCGCTCGCCGTCGGGCTGCAGGCGACCACCGCCCCCGTCGCGCTGCACCCGGTGGGGAGGCCGGACCAGGCGTAGCTGTAGCCGCCGGAGCCGTGCGACCCGCTCGTCACGAACGACACCGGCTCGGCGACGTCGGCCGAGGAGAGGTTCGCGGACGGCGTCTCGACCGTCGGGTCGTCGAACACCGTCAGCAGGAGCGGAGCGGAGGTGACGGAGTTCCCGTTCGAATCCGTAACGGTGACCGTGATGCTCGCCCCCACGACCGGTCCGGAGGGAGCGCAGGCGATCGAGGCGACCGTCCCCGAGCATCCCGCCGGGAGGTTCGACCAGGCGTACCCGAGGCCGCCCGATCCGCCGCTGGCGTTCGCGGTGAACGTCACCGCCTGCCCGACGTCCGCACCGGTCCGGTTGAGCGTCGGGGCGCCGAGCGTCAGCGCGGGGCTCACGGTGTACTTCGCCGAGATCGCGGACGAGGAGACGACGCCGTGGGAGTCGGTGACGGTGACGGAGACCGTGTAAGTGCTCCCGGCCTGGGTTGGGTCGCACGTGATCGTGGCGGCGTTGACGAGCGTGCAGCCGAGGTTCGCCGACGACTCGGTCCAGACGTACGTCGGGTAGGTGCCCGAGCCGCCCGAGGCGGTCGTCGAGAACGTCACGCTCTGGCCGACGTCCGTGCCGGCCCGCGCCGGCAGGGGCGCGCTGACGGACGGGGTCCCGTAGGCGTCGAACGCCGCGGTCGCGGTCACCGACGCGCCGTCCGTGCCCGTGAACGTGTACTCCGCGGGGACCGTGGTGCTCGGGATGGTGTAGCTGCAGGCGAACGCCCCGAGCGTCGTCGTCGTGCCCGAGCACGCCGTGCCACCCGACCAGGTGATCGAGAACGAGCTGTCGGAGGTGAACCCGCCGGCTTGGAACTGGACCAGGGTGCCCGGAGTAGCTCCCGCGGGGCTCACGTCGAGATAGGTGACCACGAAGGCGGTCGTCGCGGTGTCGTCGGCGCCGTCCAGCGCGGTGAAGGTGTAGCTCCCGCCGGTCGTGCTCGGCGGGATCGTGTACGGACAGCTGAACGTCCCCGAGACGCTCGTCGTGGTGGAGCAGGCCGTGCCCGCGGCCCAGGTGACCGTGAGGGCCGAGGAGGCCGCGTACCCGGTGCCCGCGAACGTCACCGGGGTCCCGGCGACTCCCTTGGTCGGCGAGACCGTAAGGCTGGTCGAGACGGTGAACGTCGCGATGGCGTCGTCCCCGACGCCGTCCGCGCCCGTGAACGGGTAGACCCCGCCGGGCGTTCCGATCGGGATCGTGTACTTGCAGGAGAAGCCCCCGGAGGCGGACGTCGTGTTCGAGCACGCGGTTCCGTCCGACCAGCTGACGGTGACGGAGACCGTGCTCGCGTAGCCGGTGCCGGCGAACGTCACCGCCGTGCCGACGAGCCCGGAGGAGGGGGAGGCGATGAGCTGGGGCGTGACGCTGAACGAGGCGCTCGCCGTGTGACCCATCCCGTCCGTCGCCGTGAACAGGTGCGAGCCGAACGTCGCCGCCGGCAGGCTCACCGTGCACTGGAAGCTTCCCGCGGTGCTGGTCGTGGCCGTGCAGACGGGACCCGCGGCCCACGTGACGGCGACGCCGGAACTGCGGTTGAACCCCGTGCCGTTGAACTCGAGGAGGGTTCCGACGGGGCCCGAGACGGGGGCGACCGTCAGTTGGGGCGTGACCGTGAACGTGGCTTGAGCCGAGTCGCCTCCCACGGTCCACGGAGTGTCGTTGGCGAAGAACGTGTGCACGCCGTACGGCGTCGCGGGGAGGGTGAACCCGCAGCTGAACGTCCCCACGGTGGAGGTGGTCTGCGAACACGCCACCCCGGAGGTCCAGTTCACGTCGATCCGGTAGAGCCCCCGGTAGCCCGCGCCGGTGAAGGTGACCGTCGTCCCGACCGGACCATCGGTGGGGCTAGCCGCCACGGACGAGCGGACCGTGAAGACGACGGTCGTCGCCCCGGAGCCCTGGGTCGCGCTGAACGTGTAGGCGCCGCTCGGCACGTTCGGGACCGAGAAGGAGCAGGTGAAGCTCCCGGTCGGGGAGCTCTCGGCGGTGCACGCCGTGACGCTGGGGCCGCCCACGACCGGGATCCAGGTCAGCGTGACCAGGGCGTTCGCGTTGAAGCCGGTCCCCTGGAAGGTGATCAGGGTCCCGACGGGCCCGGAGCTCGGGTTCTCGGTGAGGAGCGAGTCGAGGATGAACGTCGCGGAAGCCGTGTCGGAGCTCGCGTCGACCGCCGTGAACGTGTAGAGACCGTCCGGCGCCGGAGGCACGACGAACGGGCAGGAGAACGAGCCGGAGGAGCTCGTGGTCCCGTTGCAGACGGATCCACGGTTCCAAGAGATCGAGATCGCGGAGCTCCCCGCGAATCCCGACGCGGCGAGCTCGAGCGCCGTGCCGTTCACGGGTCCGGAGGTGGGGGAGACGGTCAGCGCCGCGCCGATCGCGACCGAGACGCTCGCGGTGACCCCCTGGGTATCCTTCCCGGTGAACAGGTAGGAGCCGGTCGGGGTCGCCGGGATGGTGTACTTGGTGCAGTTGAACGCGCCGAGGGCGCTGGTGGTGTTGCTGCACGCCGCGCCGACCGACCCCGACCAGGTCAGCGAGACCACGGAGCTCGCGTTGTAGCCGGTGCCGGTGAACGTGACCTTGGTGCCGACCTGGACCGAGCTCGGAGAGAACGTCAGCTTCGGCGTGACAACGAAGACGGCGTTGGCGGAGTAGCCCGCGGCGTCCGTGGCCTCGAGCGAATGCGGACCCGCGGGGGTGTACGGCACCTTGAACGCGCCCGAGCAGTTGGCTTCGGTGAAGGCGCCGAGCGAGGAGATCTTCCCGCCCCCGCAGACCGTGAGCGCGCCCCAGCTGACCGTGAACGCGGACATCGGTTTGAACCCCGCGCCGCTGACCTGCACGGTCGTCCCGAACGGTCCGCTCGACGGGGTGAGCGTGAGGTAGGTCACGACGAACGTCGTCGTTCCGACGTCCCCGAGCGCGTCCTTGCCCTTGAACGAGTACGCGCCCCCGCTCGCGTTCACGTACGCGGAGCAGGTGAATCCGCCCATGGAGGAGGTCGTCGAGGAGCACGCCGAGCCGTTCTGCCAGCTCACGACGAGGTGCGAACTCGCCGCGTAGCCGCTCCCCGTGAACGTGACGAGCGTCCCGGACTCCCCGTATCCGGGGCTCGGCCGGAGCGCGGGCTCGACCGTGAACGACGTGACGGCCGAGAGGCCGTGGGCACCGGTGGCGCTGAACGGGTGAGGACCGGCGGTGGTCGCGGGGATCTGATAGGTGCACGTGAGCGCCCCGAAGGCGTTCGTCGCGAGGCCGAGGCAGGCGACCGACCCGCCCCAGCTGATGTTCAAGGATCCGTCGTTCGGCTCGAACCCGCCGACGGTGAGGGTGACGTTCGTCCCGACGGCGCCGCTCGAGGGGCTCACGGTCAGGAAGGTGACGATGAACGGGGCTGAGGCGACGTGCGCGGCCGAGTCGTTCGCCGTGAACGTGTACATGCCGCCGGGGGTCGCGAGGGGGATCGAGGTCTCGCAGGAGAACCCGCCGGTCCCGGCGCTGACGGTGGAGCACGCCCGACCTTCCGGCCACTTGACCGTGATGTCGCTGGTCGCACCGAACCCGGTCCCGGTGAACGTCACGTTCGTTCCATCGACTCCGAACGACGGCCCGACCGACAACCCCGGAATCACCGTGAACGGCGCGCTGGCCCGGTTGCTCGCGTTATCGAGCCCGACGAACGAGTGCGGTCCCGCGGAGATCGCCGGGATCGTCAACGTGCAGTTGAACCCGCCGGCGTTGGACATCTTGAGCTGACCGACGGTCGGGCAGACGGTCCCGAGCGACCAGCTGACGGAGACGGTGAAGTCGTCCACGGTTCTCGCTCCCGTCTGGTAGACGGCGCCGAACCCGGTCCCCTGGACCGTCACAGGGGTTCCGACCAGTCCGCGGGCCGGGGTGAGGATCAGCTGGGGCTTGACGGTGAAGTTCGCGATCCCGGTCTTTCCCTTGGCGTCGGACCCCGTGAACTTGTGGGGACCGGCCGGCATCGGTGGGACGACGAACGTGCAGCTGAAGGCGCCCGCGGACGTCGTCGCGCCGGCGCAGGCGTCGACCGTCATTCCGAGGTCGTTCGCGTACGTGAGCGTGAACGCCGACGAGGCGGAGTAGCCGGTCGCGGAGAACACCACGGAGGTCGACACGTTGCCGGCCGCCGGTGTCACCACCACCGCGGGAGGCGCCTTGGCGTCCGGGGGGATCTGCGCCGAGAGGGGGGAAGCGGAGAGATCGTCGTGGGCGACCGGGAGGGCTGGGCCGGACGCGCGCGCGGCCTCGGCCCCCGCCTCCCGTTCCGGAGCGTTTCCGGCGGCGGTCGCGTGGCTGGGGGCGCCCGGTGCGCTCGCGGCGGGGGCCACCGGGCCGAACGACGGGACGGCCGACGCGAGCGCGATCGCGCCCGAGAACACCATTAGAAGAGCGACGAGAACCGCCCCATAGGCAGGCGCCCGGCTCCCGCGCGAGTGACCATGGCGCCGCCCCACCCAGTACATCGGCCCCGGTCCGAGGGCGGGTCCTAAGCGGGAGGGGTGTATCAATCTAGCCGTGTCCGGCGACCCGACGGTCGAGCTCAGCCCGCTCGGCGGCCCGTCCGCTCGTCCGCGAGGAGCGGTCACCGTCGTTCCTCGGGCAGTCGGGATATATCCCTCCCGTCTGGCCAACAGGGAGCCCTCCATGGGATTGCCGACGGCGGTCCGAGCATTCGACGACATCTCCGAGGTCTACGACGAGACCCGTTCCCCGGCGGACCCCGCCGCGCTGGATGCGGTCGTGGCCCACCTCCGGGGAGCCGGTATCGCACGGCTCCTGGAGGTAGGGGTGGGGACCGGCCGGATCGCCGGACCGCTCGGGGAACGCGGATTGAGCGTGGTGGGGCTCGACGCGGCCCGCCGGATGCTCGAGAAGGCCCGCGCGAAGGGGGTCGCCCGTCTGGTGCAGGGAAGCGCCCACCGGCTCCCGTTCGCGGACGGTGCCTTCGATGCCGCCCTCTTCGTCCACGTGCTGCACGTTGTCGACCGGCCAGAGTCGGTGATCCGGGAGGCGGCGCGCGTCTCGAGCGCGGGGGTCTACGCCCTCATGAACCCGGCGCGGCGCGACCCGGGGCGGGAGCGCCCCGAAGAGAACCCGCTGCGGCTATTGCGCGAGGACCTCGCGGCCCACGGCGCCGTCGTCCCCGACCGGGTCCGGGGTCCGGGGCAGCGGGAAGCGGACCTGATCGCCGCCCATCCGCCCGACGCGACGGTCACGATCCTCGACGAGGAGCGGACGGAGCCCGTGGCGAAGCGACTCGACCTGGTCGCGCGCCGGGCGTCCCGGCACTTCCGGGACGTCCCCCCGGAGCTTCTCGACCCGGCGATCGCGCGGGTCCGAGCAACGCTCGGGGGCCGCACGAAGACGTTCCGCCACGTCGAACTCCTCGTCCACTGGTCCGGAGCGGGAGCCGCGCAGAAGACCGCGGACCCGCCGCCGGTCACTTCGCGAACCGGCGGTCCATGACGTACGGCAGCACCCCGCCCGCCTCGTAGTAGTCGACCTCGGTCGCGGAGTTGATCCGCGCGGTAGTCGTGAACCGGATCGGCGCGGCGCCGTCCAGGCTCGCGGCGACGTCCACGGGCACGTTCGGAGCGATCCGGTCGCCCGCGCCCAAGCGCAGGGAGAACGTCTCGCGCCCGGTCAGTCCGAGCGTCTTCCAGGACTTTCCCTCGGGGAACTGCAACGGGAGCACTCCCATCTCGATGAGGTTGGTCCGGTGGATCCGCTCGTACCCCTCGGCGAGGACGGCGACGACGCCCAGGAGACGCGGCCCCTTCGCCGCCCAGTCCCTCGAGCTCCCCTGGCCGTACCCCTTGCCGGCGAGGACCAGGAGCGGGACGCGCTCGGACCGGTACCGCTCGGCGGCGTCGTAGACGGTCATCGGCGTGCCCGACGGCAGGTGCAGCGTGACGCCGCCCTCGCGGGGCGCGGCGAGGGCGTTCTTGAGGCGCACGTTCGCGAACGTGCCCCGCACCATCACCTCGTGGTGACCCCGGCGGGCGCCGTACGTGTTGAACTCGCGGGGCGACACCCCGTGCGCCGCGAGGAACGCCCCCGCGGGGGTCCCCTCGGGGATCTCTCCCGCCGGCGAGATATGGTCGGTCGAGACCCGGTCGCCGAGGAGGAGCAACGCGCGGGCCCCTTCGGTCAGAACGCCGTTCCGGGGGAGCATCGGCGGGGGAAGCTTCAGGTACGGCGCCTCGGCCAGGTACGTAGACTCGCTCGACCAGGGATACCGAACCCCCGACGGAACCGCGAGCGCCTCCCAGTGGGCGTCCCCGACCTCGATCGACCGGTACTTCTCGACGAACATCGACGGCTCGAGGCTCGCCCCGACGATCCGGGCGATCTCCTCCGGCGCGGGCCAGAGGTCCTTCAACATCACGGGGGTCCCGTCGGGTCGATGCCCGAGCGGCTCGCGGGAGAGGTCGATGTCCATCCGGCCCGCGAGGGCGAACGCGACGACGAGCATCGGGGAGGCGAGATAGTTCGCGCGGACGAGATTGTGGATCCGGGCCTCGAAGTTGCGGTTGCCGCTGAGCACCGCCGCGACGAACAGGTCGTTCTCCCGCACCTCGCTCTCGACCTCCGCCGGAAGGGGGCCGGAGTTCCCGATGCAGGTGGTGCACCCGTACCCGACCAGGCCGAACCCCAGCCGGTCGAGCTCGCGCAGGAGCCCCGCCCGCTCCAGATAGGCGGTCACGACCTTCGAGCCCGGCGCGAGGGAGGTCTTCACGTGCGGCGGGACGCGGAGGCCGAGTTGGTTCGCTCGCTGCGCGATCAGGCCGGCGCCGACCATCACCGAGGGGTTCGACGTGTTCGTGCAGCTGGTGATCGCCGCGATGACGATCGACCCGTCGCGGACCGGCGGAGCCCCGGCCGGTGCCGGGGTCGGCTTCCCCGCCGGTTCCCGCGGTCCGTTGAACGGTCGGAGCGGGTCGTCGGCGGGATAGTTCCGGCTCGCGCGGCCGTTCGCCGGCGGCGGGTGCGAAGAGCGGTACGTGTCGAGCGCCCCGCGGAACGAGCCGGGGACCCCGTCGAGCGGGACGCTCTCCTCGGGGTTTCGAGGCCCCGATACGCTCGGGACGATCGTCCCGAGGTCGATCCGCAGCAGGTCGTCGTAGTCGATCGACCCGGGGGCGGGCGAACCCCACAGGCCCTGGGCTCGGGCGTACGTCTCCACGAGGGCGATCTGCGACTCCGGCCGACCGGTACCGCGCAGATAGGCCACGGTCGCCTCGTCGACCGGAAAGAGAGCGGCGGTCGCGCCGTACTCCGGGCACATGTTGGAGACGGTTGCCCGGTCGGGGACCGACAGGTGCGAGACCCCCGGGCCGTGGAACTCGACGAACTTGTCGACGACGCCTTTCTCGCGCAGTTTGCGCGTCACGGTCAGGACGAGGTCCGTGGCGGTCGCGCCGCTCGGGAGCGTCCCGGAGAGCTCGACGCCGACGACCTCGGGGCGGGCCAGGAAGTACGGTTCGCCGAGCATCACCGCCTCGGCCTCGATGCCACCGACCCCCCAGCCGAGCACGGAGAGGCCGTTCACCATCGTCGAGTGGGAGTCGGTCCCGATGAGGGTGTCCGGGTAGGCGACGGGGCCGTCCGGACCGACGCGCTCCGTCACGACCGTCGCGAGATGCTCGAGGTTCACCTGGTGGCAGATCCCGTTGCCGGGCGGTACGATCCCGACGCGCTCGTACGCCCCCTTCGACCACCGCAGGAACCGGTACCGTTCGTGGTTGCGCTCGTACTCGCGGTCGAGGTTGATCCCCAGCGAGCGCGGGGAGCCGGCGCTGTCGACCTGCACGGAGTGGTCGACGATCAGATCCACGGGAACGACCGGGTTCACCCGCTCCGGCGGGACGCCCCGGTCGGCGGCGGCGCTGCGCAGGGTCATCAGGTCGACGAGCACCGGCACGCCGGTGAAATCCTGCAGCAGCACGCGTTCGGGGGAGAACGGGAACTCCGTGCGCTCGGCGATCTTCCCCCCGTTCGCGAGCGCCCGGAGCGCGGCGGGGTCTCCGCGCGAGGGATCGAAGTGCCGCACCAGGTTCTCCAGCAGGATCCGGACCGTCCGGGGCCGTCGGGCCAGCCGGGCGACGTCGACCCCCGCGAGCCGCTCCACGCGATGGATCCGGACCGTACGGTCTCCGACCGCGAGCGCTTCCGCGGTGCCGAGCGGATCCGGCGTCGTCACGGGCGACCGACCCGCCCGGTCCATTTGGGCTCTTTGGGGGCTGCGCTCGTCGGTTCGGGACGGTCGGGGTCGTCCGGCAGGTCGATCGAACCCGCCCAGGAGAGCCCCACCCGATCGCCGGGTCGGGCGGCGGGCTCCCCGGCGGGTGTGCGGGCCTCGAGCCGTTGGCCGTCCTCGAGCGACAGCACGACCAGTCGCTCCCTGCCCGTCGTCCCGAGGGCGACCACGGTCCCCTCCGGGTCCCCCGCGCCGCGGGGAAGAAGTCGGACCTCGGTCGGATGCACCGCGTGGGCGCGGCCCGAGCGGCGCAGAACGTTGTACCCCAGCAGTCGGGCCGCGCGCGGGCTCGGGGGATGAGCGAACACCTCCGCGGGGCTCCCGATCGTTTCGAGCGTCCCGTCGAACAGGAGGCCGACGCGGTCGCCCAGGAACAGTCCCTCCTCCCGGTCGTGGGTGACGTGGACGGCGGCGGTCCCGAGCTCCCTCAGTACGCGGCGGAACTCGGCGCGCAGATCGGCCCGAAGCTCCACGTCGATCGACGCGAACGGCTCGTCGAGCAGGACGACCTTCGGGCGCGCGGCGAGGGCCCGGGCGAGCGCCACCCGCTGCCGCTCCCCGCCCGACAGGGTCTCGGGTCGTCGGTCCTCGAACCGCTCCAACCGCAGCAGCTCGAGCAGGCGACGGACCTCGGCGCGGGCGTCGACGTCGCGGGCCCCGCGCAGGAGGGGGGCGTAGGCGACGTTCTCGAGCACCGACCGGTGCGGGAACAGCGCCGGCTCCTGGGACATGAGCCCGATCCCCCGACGGTGCGCGGGGACCGGCCCGATCTCCGTCCCGTCGAGGAGGATCGCCCCGCTCGTCGGCCGCTCCAGCCCCGCAAGGCATCGGAGGAGCGTGGTCTTGCCGCTTCCGTTCGGGCCGAGGAGCGAGAGCAGTTCGCCCCCGCGGAGGTCGAACGTCACCGCCCGGAGCACCCGCTCGCTCCCCCACGCCGCACTGAGCCGGTCGACCCGGAGGATCGGCTCAGAGCTCGACACGACGACCCCCGACGGCGAGGGCGACGAACGTCCCGAGGCAGACGAGCAGCAGCAGCCCGGCGATCGCGTCCGTCAGCGCGAACGCCCGCGAGCAGCAGGACAGTTCGTAGAGCGCGACCGGCACCGTCGTGAACTGCGGAGTGACGAGGAAGTACGTCGCCGTGAACTCGCCGAGCCCGAGGGCGAGGGCGAACAGGCCCGCGGTGACCACTCCGTCCCGCACCCGCGGGAGGTCGACGTCGAGATACGCCGTCCAGGGGCTCGCGCCGAGCGTCCGGGCGGACTCGGCCTCGGCGGCCGGAAGACCAGCGAGGGGGACCTCGAGGCTCTGGACGGCGAACGGGAGGGCGAGGACGCTCTGGCTCACCAGGATCAGCGCCCAGACGCTCTCCTCGCCGCCGAGGAGCGGGCGCCAGAACTCGGCGAGCGCGAGGGCGAGGACGACGGGCGAGAGCAGGAGCGGAACGAACAGCACCAGCCCCACGAGCCCCGCGCGCTCGGGCCGCCGGGCGACGGCGTGGCCGGCCGCGATCCCGAGCAGCAGAGTGACCGCCGCCGCGCCGGCGGCGAACAGGAGGGTGTTGCCGATCGCCGACGTCACCGGGAGCCCGAGCCTTGCGGCCGTGGCGCCGTGGAACAGCGTCCCCCAATCGCCGCCCCACGGCCCCGCGCCGGTCGGCCGGACGCTGCGGTACAGGACCGCTCCGAGCAGCGCGCCCTCCGCGAGCAGCACCGAGGCGGTGACCACGGCCAGGACGACACCGACAGCGCTCCGGATCGGAAACGGCCGAGGAGCACGCGCGCGTCGGCCCGGGTGCGCCCGGAGCCGTCCGAGCAGGAGGAGGTAGGCGATCGTCGCCGGGAGGAACAGGAGGACCATCAGGAGCGCGAGCACGCCGGCGGCGTTCGGGGCGAGCGCGGTCCCCTTGTCGAGGGCGTAGATCCGCGCCTCGACCGTGTAGAACCGCGTCCCGCCGAGGATCAGCGGCGGGGCGAACGAGAGCGCCGAGAAGAGGAACGTCAACAACCCTCCCGCCGCCGCCCCCACCCACGTCGGGCGCCCCCAGGCGTCGAGGTAGGCGCGGGCCGGACCGCCGCCGAGCGTGGCGACCGACTCCTCGAGCTCGCGCGATCCCGCCGTGCACCCGGTCGCGGTGAAGAGGGCGACGATCGGGACGTTGAACAGGAGGTTCGCCGCGACGATCCCCGCGGTTCCGTGGGAGAGGAACGAGGCGCCCGGCAGCACCACGGTGACGAGCCCAGCCGGACCGAACAGGTCCTCGATCCCGAGCACGACGATCAGGCTGGGGAGCAGGAACGGGACGAGGAGCAGCGAGCGCACCACGTCGCGGCCCGGCCAGGCGTACCGGCCGAGCATGATCCCCGTCGGATAGCCGAGCGCGACGGCGAACGCGGCAGAGAGGGCGCCCTGGACGAGGGAGTTCTCGATCGAGAGCCGGTCGAGCGGGTCCGCGAGGACCGCGCGGACGCCGGCGAGACCGCCGGAGGCGGAGACGGTCGAGGCGAAGAGCTCGGTTGCGGGAAGCAGGGCGAACAGCGCGACGAACGCCACGATCGGGAGGAGGTACAGCAGCTCGCCGGAGCGTCGCGGCATGGTCGCTACCCGGCGAGGATCTCCTGCCACTCCTCCGACCAGGACGGCATGTCGGCCGCGAGCGCGGTCGGGGAGATCCGGTCGTTGAGGGAGACGACCCCCGAGACGTTCGCGGCGGTCCGGAAGACCGCCGGCAGCGGGATCGTGTCGTTCGCCGGGTACTCCCACTCGAGCGTCGGGAGGAGGCGTTGGACGGTCCCGCTCAGGAACCAGTCCTCGAACTGCTCGTCGAGCGCGACGTGCCGGCTGCCGCGGACGATCCCGATCCCGTAGATCGTCTTCCAGCCGTACTCGGTCCCGTTCGCCCAGGAGAGCGTCGCGTTGTACGGGCGGTCGAGGGTCCCGTAGTAGTGCCCGTAGGCGGGGTCGGTCGAGTAGCTGACGACCATCTGGTCGGTCGACGGGGCGCTGTCGAACTCGTAGCCGAACGCCGTCCCCCAGTCCGGGGCCGGGGGCGGCAGGCTCGGGGCGACCGCGCGCCAGAACGTCGTCCAGTTGAGGTGGAGCACGGTCTCGTAGTACTCGACCTCCCAGGCGAGGAACTCCTCGCCCGTGATGTCCTGGGTCGGGTCCTCGGTCACGAGCTGGCTCGCCCAGGTCGAAGCGTTATCGGCGATCTCGGGGAACGTCGCGCGCTCCACCGCGCCGCCGGTCGCGTTCAGGAACGCCTGCGTGTAGTCGATCGAGAGATACCCGTACTCGTACGGCACCGCGCCGTCGTCGGGCGACAGCTCCCCCGCGAGGGCGCTCGGGACGTCCGCGAGGGAGGCCGGGGCGTACGGGAGCAAGAGGTTCCGGGCCTCCGCCTCGGGCGTCGTGATCTCGTCGAGCCCGATGACGAGGTCGGCGCCCGGCGCGTTCGCCTGCGATTCGAGCGTGCCGACGAGCGTGCCGGAAGGGCAGTCGACCTGGATGCGCACGTGGTGGGCGCTCGCGAACGCGCCGAAGACGGCGCCGAACGACGACGAGCCGCAGTCGGTCCCGTTCAACAGGCTCGGGTAGGTGTAGACGACGAGGACCGGTTCCCCGAAGGCGGCGTTCACGTATTCGGCGAGCCCGAACCCCGCGACCGACACCACGACCACGACGGCGACCGCGAGGAAGACCCGACGGGCGCGGCCCGGGGCGCGCAGGCGCGGCGGACGCGACGGAGCGTTCACGCTACCCCCGCCGTCCGGCGGGGCGACCTATCCGATGCCGCATCGCGTTCCCTTCGCGGGCATTATCCCGTACAGGTTCGTGGGGTCGACGAGGCGATCCTCGTCCTCTCAGCCGGTACCCAGCTCCCCCCGCCTTGGAGCGGGGAAGGCCCGGTCCGATTTAGGGTTTCGGTCGGCGCCGCGCCGAAGGCGCCGCGCGACACGACGTGGCACGGACCGTCCCGTCCGCTCCCCGCCCGTCTTATAGTCGGAGTCCCCTAGCGCCCGGCGAGCGATGGTCGACTCGATCGAGAAGCTCCGGTTCGGCTCGGAACTCGTCAAGCGCGGGTTCGCCCGGATGCAGCAGGGCGGGGTCATCATGGACGTCACCACCGCCGACCAGGCGGCGCTCGCCGAGGACGCCGGGGCCGTCGCCGTCATGGCGCTCGAGCGCGTGCCGGCCGATATCCGCGCGACCGGAGGGGTCGCCCGGATGGCCGACCCCGTGAAGGTCCGCGAGATCAAGGAACGCGTCTCCGTGCCGGTGATGGCGAAGTGCCGCATCGGCCACACCGCGGAGGCCCGCATCCTCGAGGCGCTCTCCGTCGACATGATCGACGAGTCGGAGGTCCTGACCCCGGCCGACCCGTTCGCCCACGTCGACAAGAAGGGGTTCCGCGTTCCGTTCGTCTGCGGCGCCCGGAACCTGGGCGAGGCGCTGCGCCGGATCGAGGAGGGAGCGGCGATGATCCGCACGAAGGGCGAGGCCGGCACCGGCAACGTCATCGAGGCGGTCCGCCACATCCGCCAGATCCACCAGGAGGTCCAAGAGGTCCTCAAGCTCCCCAAGCGCGACCTCGCCGTCTGGGCGAAGAAGGAGCGCGTCTCCGAGGCGATCCTCGGGGAGGTCCGCACGCTCGGGCGCCTTCCGGTCGTCAACTTCGCGGCGGGCGGGATCGCCACCCCGGCGGACGCCGCGCTCTGCCGGCTCCTCGGGGTCGACGGGATCTTCGTCGGCAGCGGGATCTTCAAGGCGGAGCATCCCCTCAAGGTCGCCCGCGCCATCGTGGAGGCGTCGCTCCATTTCGACCAGCCCGAGGTGCTCGCCCGCGTCTCGAGCGGGCTCGGAGAGCTGATGCGCGGGACCGACATCGCGGGCCTCCCGGCCGACGCGCTGTTCCAAGGTCGCGAGTCGGCGCCCGTCGCCGACGAGGGGTCCCGCCGCAACGCCACGCCCGCGTAGGGCGCCGTCCCCCTGCGACGCAGTCGGTAATACCCCCCGTACGACTGTCGGGACCGTGCGCATCGTCCAGGTCGCCCCCTTCTTCTACCCCCACGCGGGGGGCGTCGAATCGCACGTGCGGACCCTCGCCACGGAGCTCGCCCGGGAAGGCCACGAGGTGACCGTGGTCACCTCGCGGTACCGACGAGACCTTCCCGCGGAGGAACGGAAGGACGGATTCCGGATCGTCCGCAGCCCGGCGCTCGGGGTGCTGTTCAACACGCCCATCGACCTCGCCGCGGGCCGGACCCTGCGGGGCGTGCCGGCGGACGTCGTCCACCTGCACTATCCGCCGCCGCTCACGTCGTTCTTCGCCGCGCGGGCGTTGGACGGCGTCGGCGTGCCGGTCTGCCTCACCTACCACTGCGACCTGTACCTTCCCGGCCTCGCGGGACGGGCGATCTCGGGGCTCTACGAGCGGGCGTTCCTCCCGCCCACGCTCCGTCGGGCCGGGCGGATCATCGTCCATACCCGAAGCTACGGCCGGACGTCCGCCGTCCTGCGCGGCCGCGAGCTCGACATCATCCCGTCGATCGTCGACCTGGCTCGGTTCCGACCGGGCATCGACGCGAGCAGTCTGCGCGGCGACCTGCGGCTCGACGGGAAGCGCGTGATCGCCTTCACCGGCCGCCTTGTGCCGCACAAGGGGGTGGACGTCATCGTGCAGGCGCTGCGGGAGCTTCCCGCCGAGGTCGTCCTTCTGGTCATCGGCGCGGGACCCCGCCTGCCCGAGCTGGTGAATCTCGCCGCCCGCGTCGGGGTCTCCGACCGGGTCCGGTTCTGCCCGTCGGTCTCCGACGACGAGCTCCCCCGCTACCTCGCCCTCGCCGAGATGTTCGTCTTCCCGTCGCAGAACCGGCTCGAGGGGTTCGGCCTCGCCGCCGCCGAGGCGATGGCGATGGGGCTTCCCGTGATCGTCGCCGACGTCCCCGGGGTCCGCGAGATCATCGAGGACCGGCACGAGGGGCTCCTGACCGAGCCGCTGATCGCCTCCGACGTCGCCCGGAAGATCCGCGAGCTGCTCGACGACCGCGCGCTCGCGCGGAGGATGGGCGCCGCCGGACGGAAGCGGGCCGAGGAGCGCTTCGAGCTGTCGATCGTCGCCGGCCGGCTCATTCGGCTGTACGAAGCCCTAGCCGCAGCTGGTTGATCTGGGTCGTCAGTCGCTCGGCTTCGTCGCCGGCGGCCGACTTCCAGCGATCGTCGGGGGCGGCGTAGATCACGCTCCGCGAGGCGCTCACGAGCAGCCCCCGCCCGTGGGCGTCGACCCCTTCCCGCACCGTCGTCGCGAGCGAGCCCCCCTGGGCCCCAATCCCCGGCACGAGGATCGGCACCCCGTTCCCCAGGGTCGCGCGCGCGGTCCGGATCGCGTCGCCGAACGTGGCGCCGAGGACGACCCCGAAATTGCCGTGCGCGTGCGCGAGGCGGCGCACCTCCCCGACGACCGCGAGCCAGAGCGGGCCCCGCGGGGTCGGGATCTCCTGGAAGTCGACCGACCCCGAGTTCGAGGAGTGTGCGACGACGAAGACGCCGTGCGACGGGTCGTCGAAAAACGGAGCGACCGACTCCCAGCCGATCCAGGGGGACGCGGTGATCGCGTCGAAGCCGAACTGCCGGAACGCCCCGTCCCGGACCATCCGCATCGTGTTCGGTATGTCGTTCGCCTTCAGGTCGAGGATGCGCAGCCGGGTCGGGCCGATCTGCTGGCAGAGCGAGTGCAGCGCTGCCACGCCCGCGGGGCCGTACTGGAGGTAGGCGCCGAGCTGCATCTTGTAGGCGGCGGCGTGCGGATACGTCGCCTGGACGATCCCGCCCAGGAACCTGTCGAGCTGAGGCTTCGGCGGGAGCGCGCGCAGCGGCTTCGGCATCAGCGGAGGGTCCGGGTCGAGGCCGATGCAGAGAAGCGAATCCCGGGCCTTGAGGATCCGGTCGACCCGCTGCCCGAATTTGAGCGACACCGTCAGGGTCAGGAGGTCCGGGTCAATACCCTTGCGCGGACGCGGCGGGCGCACCGATCCTGCCCCCTGTCCTCGGCGCGGCCTCCATCGTCCGCGGTCGGCTGCACCGTTTTATCGGGGTGCCGGGATGCGACTCCGGGCGTACGATGTCCGAGGAGCCGTCCCCCCCTCCGATCCCCGAGGTCCGGCTTCGGGAGCTGCGCGCCGGCATGGGGCCGGTGGAGATCCTGGGCCGGGTCGTCACGTTCGAACGACGCGAGGTGACGCGACGCTCGGACGGTGGACGGCGGCCGCTCGTCTCGGGCCTCCTGAGCGACGGCACCGCCACGGTTCGGTTCACCTGGTGGGACCCGCCCGCCGACGGCCTTGAGCGGGGCACGGTCCTTCGCGCGGTGGGCGTGGAGGTCGGAGAATTCCGGGGGCGCCCCGAGGTCACCTTCAGCTGGAAGACCCGGATCGGTCCCGCCTCGCCCGCGGAGCTGCCGAAGGTCGATACCGAGGAGACTCCCCTACGGCCGCTCGCGGGGCTACGGCCCGAGGACGAGGGGTTCCGGGTCGAGGTTCGCGTCGCGCGGATCGCTCCCCGGTCGGTCAGCGTGGGAGAGGAACGTCGGATCGTCCACGAGGGACTGATCCTCGACGCGAGCGGCGCGATCGCCCTCTCGTCCTGGAGCGACTTCGGGCTCACGGTCGGCGAAACCGTCCGGATCGCCGGCGGCTACATCCGTGCCTTTCGGGGCCGACCCCAGCTGGTCCTGGACGAGCGGACGACCGTCGTGCGCATCGACCGACCCGACCTCCCCGATCCCGCCGGACTGTTGCGCGCACCGCCGCGAACGATCGCCGAGGTCGAGGACCAAGGGGGTGGGCCGGCGGTGGCCGTCGAGGGGATCGTCGTCGGCCTCACGCCTCCGAGCGGGCTCGTCTACCGCTGCCCGTCGTGCCGTCGCGGGGTCACGAGCGGGCTCTGCCGGATCCACGGAGCGGTCGAGGGGGTCCCCGACCTTCGCGCCCGGATCGTGCTCGACGACGGGACGGGCAGCGCGACCGTCTCCGCGGGCCGCGAGGCGACGGAAGCGCTCTGGGGGGTCACGCTGCCGGAGGTGCTCCGTCGCCTCAAGGAGCAACCCGACCCGAGCCTGATCTACGAGCAGATGCTCGAGGCGCTGTTCGGGCGCCGACTTCGCGTCCGGGGGCCGGCCTCCCGGGACGACTTCGGGCTGACGGTGACCCCCGAGTCGATCGAACCGGTGGAGATCGACCTCGCCGCCACCGTGGACGAGCTCACGGCGCGTCTCGGGGGCCCGATCTGATGGCGTACCGGGAACTCGCCTGGAGGGTCACGGCCCGGGAGCTCGAGAGCGCGCTCGAGGAGGAGAAGGGCGAAGGCGAGCGCCCCGTCGCCCACCTGCTGAGCCCGTTCGGCTCCCGGATGAATCGGGTGCTGATCGCGGGGACCGTCTCGCCGCCGGAGCCGGTCGGCCGGGACGACCCGCCGACGTTCTGGCGGTCGCGCTTCACCGACCCCACGGGTTCCGTGCCCGTGACCGCCGGAGGATTCCAGCCCCGGGCGATGGCCCAGCTGCGCGCGGTGGCCGTGCCGCGCCCGTCGATCGTCGTCGGGAAGGTCCACCTCTACCGGGGGCGCGACTCGGTCGCGTACATCTCCGTGCGCGCCGAGTCGGTCCGCGCGGTCGCCGAGGCGGAGGAGCGAACGGTGCTGGCCGACATCGTGCGGCAGACGCTCGACCGGCTCGACCTCGTGGAGAGGGTCGAGAAGGAGCCCGGAGTCTCCGACGACGCCCTGCGGGCGAGCGGTGCCCCGCGCCCGTGGGTCCGAGCCGCGCGGGAGGCGCTGCGCCGCTACCCGACGGTCGATCGGCCGGCGTTCCGGCGGGAGCTCGGGTCGGCCCTGCGGCGGGTGGCCGGCGACAGCGGGCCCCGCGCGATCTCGCCGGAACCGCCCCCGTCCGTGCGGGTGACGCGGGACGCGCCGCCGGCCTCTCCGGCTCCGGCCCCGACGCCCGCCGAGCGGGCGGACGAATCGCTGTTCCTCGGTCACGTCGACGAGCTCTCCGACCAGTCGGTCGACGGGTACGCCGACCTGAAGGACGTCCTGGCGCGGATCGCCCAGCAGGGCGTCCGGGGCGACCGGGCCGAGGCGGTGCTCAACCGCCTCGAGGAGGGCGGCGTGATCGAGGAGCCGATCGTCGGGAAACTGCGCCGGGCCGACTGACTCCGCCGGGGAAACCCGCGGCCCGCTCGGGAGCATATATATACCCCCCGCGCTCGGGAGGCGGGGGAATGAGGAACACCTGTCTCTCCGATCCGATGACGAGAACAGCGACCAGCTGACCCCCGTTCCTGTGCGAAGGTAGGCGATGGCCGAACGGTCCCCCTCGATCCGGGTGCTCACCCTCGCGGTGCTGGTCATTCTCGTGGCGGCCGGCGCCGGCGCGGGCTACCTCTACATCCAGAACCACCGGGGACCAGCCGCCGGCCCCAAGACGGTCGCGCTGAGCGACAACGTGACGGTGAACTACATCGGGGTGTTCGGCAGCGGCGCCGAGAAGGGCCGGGTCTTCGATACCTCGATCCTCTCGGTCGCCCGGAACAACCTCACCTGGCCGAAGGCGCTCGAGTACTCGTTCCGGACGAACGTCAGCGAGTACACCCCCCTCGGGGTCCACGTGGCGCCCCACACGCCCTCCTCGGGGTACACCAACCACAACACGACGTTCGGCGGAGTCGTCACGGGGTTCTGGCGCGGCCTGCTCGGCCTTCCCGGGAACGTCACCCGCACGATCTCGATCCCGCCCTCGCTCGGCTACGGCCCGACGAACACGAGCTGTCTCGTCACCGAACCGCTCGTCGTGCACGTGCCGCTGATCGTCAGCGTCACCTCGGGGAGGTTCGCGGCCGACTACCCCAACGTCACGCTGTCGACCGGGGTCATCTTCCCGGATCCGACGTACCACTGGAACGACCTGATCCTGAGCCAGAACGCGACGAGCGTGAGCGTGGAGAACCTCGCCACGGTGGGGTTCGTTGCCCACCTCCCCGGGTGGACGGCGACGGTCACGAACACGTCCGGCGGATCGATCACCGTCACGAACAACATCGCGCCGTCCCAGGCCGGGCTGCTCACCGGGCACGCGACGAGCGCGACGTGCTCGACGAATCAGTTCATCGTCTCGGCGGTCGACCCGGGGGCCGGCACCTATACCGAGGATTTCAACAAGGACGTCGTCGGGCAGACCCTCGTCTTCGTCGTCACGGTCGTCGACATCTACCCGTAAGGGCTCCTCCGACCCCCCCGCCCCCCATCCGACCGGGGGCATCTCCGGGTCCGCTCCGTTTACTATGAAATCGTAATATACTGAGCCGAACTAAATTCGCCGTGTCTCGCTCCGCCCGGCGTCGCCCCCCGTCGGCTCCCCCCGAGCCCGCTCCCGAGTCGCCGTGGGCGACGCTCCGGCAGGCGTTCTTCCTCTTCCGGCAGCAATGGACCGAGGAGCTCGCCCGGTTCGACCTGACGTTCTCCGACTTCGTCGTGCTCGACCGGCTCGCGCGCGCGCCGGCCAAGGCCTCCGAGGTCGGGCAGACGATCGGGATCACCGCGGCCGGCGCCACGGACCTGATCGACCGGCTCGAGCGCCGCCGTCTCGTGCGTCGACTCGCGGACCCCCACGACCGTCGGGTCGTCCGGGTCCACCTGACCCCCGCAGGGCGGCGGCTCCGCCAGGACGCCTCCTCCGGGAAGGACGCGATCGTCCGCTACCTGGACGGGGCGATGACCGCCGCCGAACGCCGGGCGCTCGCCGACGGCCTCCGGGCGCTCACGCGCGCGCTCGGGGAGGACCGGGGCCGGGTCGGGCGGAGGAGCTGACGATGGAGTACAAGTGGACGGTCCTCTCGAACACGACCCTCGGCGCGCTCCTCGCGTCGCTCGACGGCACGATCGTCCTGATCTCCCTGCCGGTGATCTTCAAGGGACTCGGGGTCAACGCGTTCGCGCCGTCGAGCTTCCCGATCCTGATCTGGCTCCTGCTCGGCTACGGGGTCGTCACCGCGACGCTGCTCGTCACGGTCGGCCGGCTCTCGGACATCTGGGGGCGCGCGCGCATGTACAACCTCGGGTTCGCCGTCTTCTCCACCGGTTCGATCCTCCTGTTCGTCGAGCCGTGGACCGGCACGACCGGAGCCTGGGCGCTGGTCGGCTTCCGCCTGATCCAGGCGGTAGGGGCGGCGTTCCTCTTCGCGAACTCCGCGGCGCTCCTCACCGACGCGTTCCCGCCGGGCGAGCGGGGGAAGGCGATGGGGATCAACCAGATCGCCTTCATCGGCGGCTCGATGGCCGGGCTGATCGCGGGCGGGATCCTCGCGGGGATCCCGGACCTGCACCTCGGCGCGTGGGTCCTCCCGACGTGGCGCCTGATCTTCCTCGTCAGCGTGCCGGTCGGCGTGATCGGGACCCTCTGGGCGTACGCCCGCTTGAAGGAGATCTCGATCCGTCGGGCGAACCAGAAGATCGACTACCTCGGGAACGTCACGTTCGCGCTCGGCCTGACGAGCGTCCTCATCGCCGTCACCTACGGCCTGTTGCCCTACGGTGGCAAGAGCATGGGATGGAGCGACCCGTGGGTCGTCGCCGGGCTCGTCGGCGGGGCCGCCCTGCTGCTCGGGTTCCTCTACATCGAGACGAAGGTCGTCGACCCGATGTTCCATCTCGGGTTCTTCCGCAACCGATCCTTCGCCGCGGGGAACGCCGCCGCCTTCCTCGGCTCGATCGCTCGGGGCGGAATGATGCTCCTGCTCGTGATCTGGTTCCAGGGGATCTGGCTGCCCTTGCACGGCTACGCGTTCAACGTCGTCCCGCTCTGGGCCGGCGTGTTCATGATGCCGATGATCGCCGGCTTCCTCGTCGCGGGACCGCTCAGTGGTTGGGTCTCCGACCGACGGGGGCCCCGGACGATCGCCACGCTCGGGATGGCGCTCGGCTCCTCGACGTTCTTCGCGCTCGCGCTCCTGCCGGTGAACTTCCAGTACTGGGAGATGGGCACGCTCCTCTTCGTCCAGGGGTGCGGGATGGGGATGTTCGCGGCGCCGAACGCGGCCGCGGTCATGAACTCGATCCCGGCGGAGAACCGGGGAGCCGCCTCGGGGATGCTCGCGACGCTGCAGAACGCCGGCCAGCAGATCTCGATGGCGATCTTCTTCACGATCGTCATCGTCGGCCTCTCGGGCGGACTCGGCGGATCGGTGAACCACGCCCTCGCCGCGACCTCGGTCGGACCCCCCGACCAGGGGATCCTCTCGGGGATCGTCGCCTCCAACCCGACCGGCGCCCTGTTCGGCGCCTTCCTCGGCGAGAACCCGATAGGCGTGCTGCTCGGCGGGGCGGCCGCCGCCCCCGGCTGGGTACCGCTCCCCGGCACCGTGCAGGCGAGCCTCCTCCAGCCGACGTTCTTCGCGGGCGCGATCGCCCAGGCGTTCCACTCGGCGCTCGGAGAGGCGTTCCTGTTCGCCGGCGCGGTGACGGCGCTCAGCGCGCTGATCTCGGCGATGCGGGGGGAGCGGTTCATCTACGGAGAGCCGCGACGGACTCCGAGCGTTCCGCTCCCCCCCGCCCCGGGCGGAGTCCCCGGAACCGGCACGCGGGCCCGGCCCTGAGCCCGAGGCTCCGTCCGCGGCCCCGCGGCCGCTAGCCGCCGAGATTCACCTTGCCGCGCTTCATCAGCTCCTCGAAGCGGCGGTCGGCCGCCGAGGAGACCATGTCGCGCGCCGGCGCCCGCTCCCGCGGGGAGGCGAACGCCCGCATCCGCTCGCGGTAGGCGTCCCGGTGCGCCTTCAGCCGCTGGAAGACCTCGCGCCCCTCGAGCTCGAGCGCGTCGATCTCCTTGCTGAGCGCGTCGACCTGCGTCACGAGCTCGGCCCGCGCCCGGCCCTTCGCCCGCATCTCCGCGAGCATCGCGCCGGCGACCTCGAGCTTGGTGCGGATCTCGACCATCATCCGGTCCCGGTCGAGCCGGCCGCGCTCCATCTCCGCTACGATGAGCTCGACGGCGCTCTTTGCCTCGGCGATCGCCGCGTCGGCCGCCTGCCGCTCCTGGTGCTGCTTCTCGGTCGTGGCGGCGTGCGCCTCGGCGTCGTGGAGCGTCTTCGTCCGCTCGCGCAGTTGGGCCAGCAGCGCCTTCTCCTCCTCGGGGGGGAGCGCCTGGGTCTGATGCCGCAGCTCGAGCGCCGCGATCTCCTTCCGAAGCTGGTCGGGCCGGGCCGGCTCGGCGGCACCGACCTTGAGGAGCAGTTCGCGTCGGGCGATCACCTTCGTCTCGACCTGCGTCCGGGCCTTCTCGCGCAGGGTGCGCAGTTCGGCGAGCCGCTTGCCGAGCTTCCCGTGCTCCTCGTAGAGCTTCTCGACCTCCGCCTGCGGTGCCTGACGGCGGTCGTAGAGCGACTTCTGCTCGGAGGCGATCCTGCGTACCTCCGCGATCATCTGATGCCGCTTCTCCACGAGCGCCCCGTGCTGGGACTCGAGGCGGCGGAGGCGGTCTTCGTCGGCCCGTTCCTCCCGCTCGGAGGCGTAGACGGGACGCATGCTCGACGGCACGAGGTCGGGAGGCCTTCCACCTCTCAAAAGGCCTTCGAGTTCGGCCTCCCGGGGGGTCCGGCGAGACGGTCGGGGGCGTCCCGGAGCGCCGAGGCGTGGGCGTCGGCGGCGCGGTCAGCCGCGACGGGAATCCCGCGTGCCGCTAGGCGACCGGCGCCGGGGACGAGACGTCCGGCGCTCGGCGAAGTGCTGCGCTGCGAAGAGCGCGGCGGGAACCGCCGCGTCGATGTTGACCACCGCGATCGGCGCGCACGACTGGAGCATCGCGGCGAGCGCGGCCTCCCCCCGGCCACCGCGTCCGTAGCCGACCGACGTGGGGACCCCGATCACGGGGGCGCGGACGAGCCCCGCGACGACCGTCGGGAGCGCCCCTTCGCGCCCGGCGAAGACGAGGTAGAGCTCGGGACGTCGCCGCTCGAGCGTCTCGACCGCCCGCAGCAGACGGTGCAGCCCGGCGACCCCCACGTCGTACGCCCGGACGACCCGCAGACCGAGCTCGGCGAGCAGTGCGCGGGCCTCCTCGGCGGTGCCGACGTCGCTCGTGCCGGCCGTGACGACCGCCACGACACCGCGTCGGTAGTCGGCCCCTAGGTCCCCCGGGAGCCGGAGCAGTCGGCCCCCCGCGAGCTCCCGGAGTCGGAGCCCCCGAAAGTCCTTCGACCGCGCCAGCGCGCGCTGCGCGGGGGTCGGGCGGGAGACGACGGCGCCGAGCCCGCGGGCCTGCAGCGCCCGAAGGATCCCACCGAGGTGCTCGGCCGACTTCCCTTCCCCCAGGACGATCTCGGGGACCCCGACCCGGAGCGGTCGGCCCCGGTCGAGCCGGGCGTACGATCCGACCCGCAGTTCCCGAGCCGCGGCACCGCGCACGGACCGACGAGACGACCGGCTCACGCCTCTCCCGACCGGCTTTGAAACTTAACCTCGCCCAACCCGGCGGTTTCGACTCACGTCGGAGGGTTCAGTTTCACGCCTTCAGGGGAGAGGTCCGATCCGCGCGCCAGACCGGGCTGACTCGGAGCTATCGTCTTGAGGTGCAGTAGTATCGCCTCCGTGACGTAGTCAATCGGGTATGCCAGCGACAATCCCGAGTTGTCCTCGAAAATGATTCTGACGAGCCCGGTCTGCTCGCTCACCGCCGCGTCACGATAAGGAATGTATCCCGCAATGACTCCGATCAGATCGGCTGATGTGTGTCCCTGAGTGCCCTGAATCGCCACAGCCTCAGGTTTCGACACAACAGGGCCCCCGCTGTTACCAGGAAAGACGAGCGCATCCACCAAGAAGTAAGCCGTCCGCCTGGCCAACGCGTCGCCTATTCTTGCAAGAACCCCTCCCCGAGTTATCACAAAACTGCGCTGGTCTCCGACATCTCCAAACGGGAAACCCAGAACATAAACAAAGTCACCCTCGGTGATTCCGGCCCCGAACATTTTGGAGATATCGGCGACGTGCCGATCGCTGAGGAAGGCTGCCGTTTGGATGCCGTCATTCTCGATCATGGCATAGTCTATCGGAACCACCGCGACGTCAACTTGGGGATCCGACGGGGCGAACCAAATGGGCTTTCCACTCCCATCTACAAGTGCGGCCATGTACTCCTTTGCAGGCGCGCCTCCCTTGGGATTGAAGCGAAGGAGGACTCGAGTCTTCCCGATCACGACGTGTCGATTAGTTACGAGATACGTTCTGTAGTCTGCTTTCTCTGGACTCTCTCGCGCGACAAGATGGCCGTAAATGAAGCCGGTAGCGGCCCACGAACGATCTCCATTCGCGCGTATCTCACCGATGGCGACAACGCAATCCAAGAAGAACGGCGGTATCAGCGCCATCGTGCGGCGCTGTTTGAAGACGGACCCAGATTTACGTGTTCCCAACCCAACTGCTCTCTGACCATTCGTTGTCGATATTTGGATTATCTAGCATGCGGTGCGTTTCACTCCGGTCGGAGCTATAATGGACCTCACGGCCCTGAAAAAGGCGGTAAGGACCTATTGGCTAACAGCACTGATCACTTCAGTCATCGTTGCGATCATAATCGGTGCTGCCCTCGTCGTAGCGATTGACGATGCGAAGGCCCTCGCGCTGGAACTAACCGTCACCGTCCTTGTTGGGATTGGGGCCTTCCTCCTTACGTCGCTCCTCGGTCACAAGTTCAAACTTGTGTCGGAGTTCATTGGTAAGAGACCCTGCGAAAGGTGCGATAAGGGTCGGAACACATGCCCGACGTGTTCAGGTAGCGGTCGGGTAGACGACACCGTAGAAGAGCGGGTTGACTGCGCTTCGTGTGGCGGTCGGGGGCGGGTCAATCAACCTTGCTCAACCTGCTCGGGGAGCCGGAATGTGAACAGGCCCGCGCAGTACAACCGCATCGGCCCCACGTCTTCGGTTCGCTATGAGCTCAACCCCTTACACGGAATGGGTCACTGGCAAGCCGTGACAGTAGGCGCCCAAAACGCCGAGCAGCAGGGATCTACTTTCGGCGTAACTGTCGACGTTCCAGGGTCCACATCGACACGTCCACTCGGAGACAGCCTCCACCTTGGACCCGGCGCCTCTGGGACCCTCACCTTCGAGTTCAAGATTCATGGCGCAACGGCCTACTCAGTGGTCGCTACAATCTCTGCGGGAATCATCTCCGTGCCTTGCCCGACCTGTTCGGGAACCGGGCTCATCGAAGTCTCCTGCACCATTTGTTCGGGGACCGGAAAGGTCGGACAACCGAAGCAGGTCAAGGTCCCGTGCCAGCGATGCGACGGCAGGGGGAAGGTTCCGTGCGACTTATGCGGCGGAACCGGAAAGGTGCAGAGGGTTCCCTAGGAGAACAGTGGCGAAATCCCGTTCTCAAACATCTCGTGAACGACAACCGTCAGATTATACGCGATGAGTTTGCAAAGAACCTCGTTGACCTGAGCAACCGGAGTCCGTGACCGGATGTTCTCGCCAAACTTCCGCTTGAGCGCCGAAAACACCGACTCGACATTCGAGCGTCGGTGGTAACTCTTGTCGAACTCATCACGGTTGGCCTGGAACATGTAGAACGCCTTCCGCCACGAAGGCGGACTCCCGTGAGTACCGGAACGATTCACGGAGTTCGATTTGAACGGGATGAACGCATCCAGCCCAAGCTCCGAGGCGACAGTGTAGTTTTCCTTCGACAGATACCCCTTGTCGGCGACGACTGCGGATGGTTGGAATCCATCCTCAAGACTCCCCCGGAGCATAGGGACGAACTGGGGGGCGTCGCCCGAGTCAGCTTCCCCTACGAACGCCCGAATGATTACGTGGGTCTTCGTACCAACCATCGCATGGACCTTGAGCCACTTCTTCTGACGCTTCTCTCCGTGCTTTTCCTCCCGCCATCCTCCGAAGGACGTCGTCTGGATGCCAGTCGAGTCGGGCGCGATCACACCGCCTTCTTCGAGCCCAGCCAGAGGTCCCGCCGATAGCGACAGGAGCCGGTAGAGAATCGCAGTCACCTCAGGGCGGTTGAGCGCGCGCGAGGCGACCATGTAGTTAGGGACACAGCTCAGCAAATCCCGAGCATGTGCGTTTTCGTACACCCCAGACGCACGCCGACCTGAGAGGCCAGAGTAGACCTTGAGAATCGCACAGTAAAGGCTCTCCGAGAGGGGAAAAGCGGGGCGGCCACCGGTTCCAGGGGTCGCCGGAAACTCGGGAACTACCCTGACAAGATCCCGAAGTAACTCGTTGACGAGCCGAATCTCCGAAGTTTGACCCTTCGTGTAGCTTGAATGCTGTTGGTACTGCTTTCGGGGCGTTGGCGCCGCCGGCGGCCTCGGTAGGCTCAACTCTAACACCGCTAGAATGTGCTTACAGGGGAGGCCTCGCTTCGCAAAGTCTTGGCAGCCGCAGATCCATCCGCCCTCGCGCAGATTGACCCGGTAGCGCCCGAAGCCCGATTGAGACGGAACGGACCAGTCGTCCTCACCCAGGGGCTCAATCTCCTCCCGACGCGAGGCGATCTCCTTCGCCTTCACCAGCCGGTTGTCCTGAGGTGCGGTCAGCGCGTCTTGTTCCATTCCCACTCCTCGATATTGGCTTCTGTATTGACCTATAGCGTGAAAGTACTTAAGGCCAATGTATTGCCGCATGGGATAGCCAATAGCCTTAAGCCCGCGCCTGCATTCCCGTCCGAGTGAGGAGATGGTCGGTAAGTTCACGTCCAAGGTTCTCCAGACGGTTCCCGGGTCGCCCTCTGTTAGGGCGACTATCCCGGAGGCGGTCGCTGCGATCCTCGGCGCCACCCCTGGCTCCACCTTGGTCTGGCAAGTCGAGCCGGGCTCTGGCAAGGTACGAGTCTCGGTCGAGGGTGCGAAGGAAAAACCGTCCAAGCGCCGCTGAACGGATCTCGAAAGCGCAGGGGCATCGGCAGAGGGAGCCTCCTTGGCCCCGACCCTGTCCGGGCTAAGCGCCCCAGTGCCTCGAGAACGTGGTACGGGGGACTTACCTCCGCTCCTGAATAAGCGAGGTTTCCTGCCTTGGGTTCAGACGGCGGCTTCTAAGCGCGAACCGGCTGTGGCTTCGAAGTAATGCTTGGTAACCTCCGGGTCCCCACTCACTTGACTCCTATTGCCCTGCATGATGCCACTCTCATACACAACCCGAAGAAGCTGGCCCCGGCGCTGGAGCTCACTTGTGCCTCTCGCAGGGTAATAGCCGATGTGACGTTGCTCGAGCTGCTGGATCGGGAGGGAGATTCGTTCTGCCGCAAGAAGTGCGGTCAGGTAGTACGAGTTCGCCCAATGCAGCGGACCCACGATCTGAGTAAGCCGCAAAACCTGTTGCATGAAGACGTGGTCCTCCCTCACCGCCCTCGCAAGCATCTGGGCGTAGACAACCTTCGGCGGAACGTCTCCGAAGTCATTCGGAAACTCTGGTCCCGGAACGATTAGGCCCTTCTCCATCTTCACATAGCCAAGCCGCTCGAGCATGTGGAGGTAGTTGGCCATTTGGTCGAGAGATCTGCCAGATTTCTTCCAATTCTCAAGCGACACTGAGTTCTCTGTGCCCAACCAGATTAGCAGGTTAGCAACTGGGGTCAAGGCGTTCTTAACCAGCCCCATCTCCACAAACTTGTCTGAAGCCACCTCGATCAGGGCGCTTTCCGATCGAGAGAGGACGCTAAGTTTGTGATTCGACCTAATCTTCAGGAAGTCGTCGTAACTCGGCCCCTCAATCATCCACTTCTTGGGTGCGGCTCGAATATAGAACTCACCAAGGTTCTCAATCGTGTGGCACGCGAAGATTCGCTTCCTCCGTGCACGATCGAAGATTAGGTCGACGGCGCGAGCGTCTATGCTGACGCGACGCCTGTAGCTGTCGATCTTGGTGACTCTTCCAATTCGCAGGTCACTAGACCATGTCCGTCGAAGGTATGTGCCAAGTTCTGCCTCAGGGTCACAGGAGATGGGCAGACCCAGGTGTGTGCCTCCGCTCATCTGTTCTGTCCTCCTTGACTAGGGTAAGTATCTTCCAACGGATGGACCTTTGGAGTCGCTTTACCCTTTGCCCTTGCAGGCGGCGGTGGCACCCTCTCGACCCAAGCCCGAAGGTAGGGTTCCAAATGATATCCGCCCCAGAACCGCGTGAACACGCCGAGTGGTGCGCTCTCAACCGCTTGCACCTCCCCATGAACTTCGGGGTGTGCAGCTGGGTCGAAGAATTCCACTCTGTCGGAATCGAGTGCTAAGATTACGATCAGATGGTCCTCGTCCGAGGGCCTCCCCACGACTTCGGTACTCGAGTCAGCGGCCTCCGTGAAACCCAATCCGACGCTCACCAAGGGCAATGAGGTCGTTGGAGAGGCGACTAGCTGCCGAAGATGGGGGAGCGCATTCGCCGGTTCAAGGGCATCTTGATACTGCAAGCCATAACTCGCTAGGTAGTGTCGGAAGGGGTTCCCGAGTGCCGCGTATATGGGGGTACTCCTTCCCTTCTTGTAGCCGAGACGCCGATTCAGGTCGTGCATATCATTCCGTTCGCAAAACCTCGTCCCGAGGATAGCATCCGCCGAACGAAGAATCGCGTACAGTGCCCCGGGGAAACATTGGTCCTCCTCAAAGACCCGTTTAAACTGCTTCCTCCAATCGGCCGGAGAATGCGACGCTTTGGTGAGCCTCCCGGCCGATTGTGGTGATGTCTTCGTCATGAGTTAGGCATTGAACTCGTCGATCAGTGCGGACGGGACGCCAACATTCCGCTTGAGACTAACTATGCAAGGTAGGTTCGCGGCGGCCTTCGTCCTTGTAGCGAAAGTTCCCTTGAAACAGATGTGTCACCAGTTCGAGACAGATGTGAGTTGAGAGTCCTGACGGTGGTAGCCATTTGTTTCACGCTTGAGCAATTCGTTTCAGACTAAGAGTTAAGTTTCAAAGCCCTCCCGACCCAAGCCGTGATATAGCGGGTCCCGGTGGCACGCCCGTTTCTCGGGCATGCCCGATTTCTCACTGTCTCCGGAGCAAGAGAGCCTGCGCGACATGGCTCGGAAGTTCGCGCGCACGGAGATGGCACCGCACGCCGCGGAGTGCGACAAGGCCGGCCGGTTCCCCGAGGAGATCTACCGGAAGGCGCACGGCCTTGGCCTGATGAACTTGAACGTGCCGACCGACTTCGGCGGGAGCGGACTGTCGGTCCTCGAGCAGTGCCTGATCGTCGAGGAGCTCGCCTACGCCTGCGGCGGGATGACGACCTCCATCATCGCGAACTGCCTCGCCCTCGAGCCGATCCTCCTGGGGGCGACGGACGAGCAGAAGCACCGGGTGCTCGACCCGTTCTGCGCGGACTACCACCTCGCCTCGTTCTGCCTGACCGAGCCGTCCGGCGGGAGCGACGCCGGCGGGCTCAAGACCCGGGCGCGCCGCGACGGGGACCACTACGTCCTCGACGGCGAGAAGTGCTTCATCACGAACGCCCCCCACGCCTCCCTCTACACGGTCTTCGCGACGCTCGATCCCGCGCTGAAGCACCGGGGGATCACCGCGTTCTTCGTTCCGCGGACCGCCGAGGGGCTCACCCCCGGAAAGGACGAGGAGAAGATGGGGCACCGCGCCTCGTCGACCAGCACGGTTCGCTTCGAGAGGGTGCGCGTGCCGGTCGCCGACCGGCTCGGGGCGGAGGGCGAGGGGTTCTCGCTCGCGATGCGGACGCTCGACATGACCCGGACGCCGATCGGCGCGCTCGCGACCGGCATCGCCCAGGCCGCGCTCGACCACGCCGCGGGCTACGCCCTCAAGCGCGAGACGTTCGGCAAGCCGATCGCCGAGCACCAGGCGATCCAGATCAAGCTCGCGAACATGGCCCAGGCGGTGCACGCCGCGCGCCTGCTCACGTGGCAGGCGGCGTGGACGATCGACCGCGGCGCGAAGGGGACGCTCGAATCGTCGATCGCAAAGTGCTTCGCCTCCGACGCGGCGCTGCTCGTCGCCGACGAGGCGATCCAGACGTTCGGCGGCTATGGGTACATGAAGGAGTATCCGGTCGAGAAGCTCCTGCGCGACGCCAAGCTCACCCAGATCTACGAGGGCGCGAACGAGATCCAGCGCACGGTGATCGCCCGCGAGCTCCTGCGCGCATACGCCTAGGCCGGCGGAGGGCCGGATGGAGATCGTCGTCTGCGTAAAGCCGGTCCCCGAGGCGGAGACCCGCCTGCGGGTCCGTCCCGACGGGAAGGGGCTCGACCCCGAGGGAGTGAAGTTCGTCCTCGCGGGCTACGACGAGTCGGCGCTCGAGCAGGCGCTCCTCCTCAAGGAAGCCGTGGCCGGCTCGCGCGTTCATGCGATCGCCTGCGGACCGGCCCCTCGTTCCGAGGAGGTGCTACGGGCGTCGATCGCGCTCGGAGCGGACCAGGCGACCTGGGTCGAGGCAGCGGCGGAGACGGCGGACGACCCGATCGCAGTGGCGCGAACGCTGGCCGGGGCGATCCGGGCGGTCCCGCACGACCTCGTGCTCTCCGGCAAGCAGGCGGGCGACCACGAAGAGGGGCTGGTCGGGGCGGCGCTCGGGGAGTTTCTCGGCGTGCCGGACTTCGGGGCCGTGCTCGATCTCCGCTTCGACCCCGGGAGCGCCCGGCTCCGGTTCCGGCGCGCCACCGAGAGCGGACAGGAGCTCTGGGAGTCGCCGCTCCCGTGCGTCGTGGCGCTGCAGCAGGCGTGGAACGATCCGCGAACGGCGAAGCTTCCCGCGATCCTCAAGTCGCGCAAGGCGCCGATCGCAAGGGTCCCGCCCATCGCCCCCGAGGGTGCGCAGGCCGTGACCGAACGATTCGAGCTCCCCGCTCCGCGCTCGGGGGCGAAGATGATCGAGTTCCAGACCCCCGAAGAGGCGGCCCAGAAGCTCGTCCGGCTCCTCCGCGAGGAGGCGAAGGTCTTCCCGTGAGCCCGACCGTCCTGGTGGTCGGCGAGCTCCACGAGGGGCACGCGCTCCCTTCAACCGTCGAGACGATCGGCGTCGCCCGGACGCTCGCCGGGACGCCGGCAGAGGTGGTCGTTCTCCTCGTCGGGAGCCACGCGCGATCCGCGGCCCCCGAGCTCGGGAACGCCGGCGTCTCACGGGTCCTCGTCGACGAGGACGCTCGACTCGACACCGCCCCGGTGGCCGCGATCGCCGTGGTCGCCGCCGCGGCGGCTCAGTCGCTCGAGGTCGACCTGGTGCTGGTCGGCGGGACGGCGTTCGGCCGCGACCTCACCGGTCGTCTCGCGGCGCGCTGGAACGCGACGGCCGCCTCGGGCGCGACCGAGATCCAGCGGGACGGGAGCGCCTTCCGCGTCCGGCGCCCGGTCTTTGGCGGTCGGGCGACCGAAACGGTCCGGCTCAGCGGACCGCGCTCTGTGGTGTCGCTCCGCCCGCACGCGTTCCAGCCTCCCCCCGCCTCCCCGACGAACCCGGCGGTCGAGCCGGCGCCGAAGGTCGAGATCCCCGCGGGGCTCCTGGCGCCGCGCCGCACCGGGATCGAGCCCGTCGCGAGCGGGCTCGGTCCCTCCCTCACGGACGCGTCGATCGTCGTCTCGGGCGGTCGGGGTCTGCGCGCGCCGGAGAACTTCCATCTTGTGGAGGAGCTCGCGACCGCGCTCGGGGCGGCCGTCGGCGCCTCCCGGGCCGTCACCGATGCGGGCTGGCGCCCTACCTCGCTGCAGGTCGGGCAAACCGGACGGGCCGTCTCCCCCCAGCTGTACATCGCGGTGGGGATCTCCGGGGCGATCCAGCACCTCGTCGGGATGGTCAGTTCGCGGGTGATCGTCGCGATCAATTCGGACGGCTCGGCCCCGATCTTCAAGGTCGCGGACTACGGGATCGTCGGCGACCTCTTCCAGATCGTCCCGGCCCTCACGCAGGAAGTGCGTCGGGCTCGCGGGACGTAGCGGCGGAGGGGCGGCCTACAGGTCGCGCCACATCCCGAGGCCGTCCCGGACGAGCGCCGCGGTCGACAGGCCGGCCGCGCGCTGCGCCTCGCGCAAAAGCGCCCGCACGGGCCGCTTCTTCCCCTCGCTCCCGCCCAGCAGGGAGCGCATCAGCTCCTCGGCGAACTTCGGGTAGGCCGTGTAGAACCGGGGGTTCCACTTGACCCGGTCCATCCGCTCGAAGTCCCGGAAATCCGGAAGGATGCCGGTCGACTCGAGCCGTCGGTCGTACTCGGCGAGCCGGTCGGAGGCCGCCCCGCCCGAGGCGCGGGCGGCCAGCGCGGTCTCCGCCGCCTCGAGCCCGCTGCGCACGGCGTAGTTCATCCCCTGGATGACGAGCCCGTTCGAGAAGACGAACCCGGCGGCGTCCCCGGCCACCATCCATCCGTCGCCGTGGAACGCCGCCGGCCGACTCGCCCAGCCGGAGCTGATCAGCTTGGCGCCGTACTCGACGAGCTCGGCGCCCCGCAGGCGGGCCGCGATCGTCGGGTGCGCCTTGAACTGCTCGATCAGCTCGTGCGACGGGACCTTCGTTCCGAACAGCGAACCGATCTGCACGATCAGCCCGACCGAGACGGTGTCCCGGTTCGTGTAGACGAACCCTCCGCCCATCACCCCGGGCGAGAAGATCCCCGTGACCCACTCTTCCACGTGCGCCTCCCCGGGGCCGACCCCGAATCGGTCCTCGATCGTCGCCGGGTCGAGGCGGTACAGCTCCTTGATCCCGAGCTCGGTCGCTTCCCCGCTGAGCCGGGGACTGGGCCGGATCGGCGTGCCGAGCGCGAGCCGGGAGTTCGCTCCGTCCGCGAGGATCGTCACGGGGGCGGTCATCGTTTCCCCGCCCTGGACGATGCCGTGGACCCGGCGCCCCTCCCAGTTGAGGCGATCGACGGGGACGGAGGAGACGACGGTCGCTCCCGCCGCCTCGGCCTGCTGGACGAGCCAGGCGTCCGTGCGCGCGCGCAGCACCGTGTGGGCGACGTGCGGGGCGTTCCTCCAGCGGCCCTCCTCGAGGTCGAACGACACCGCAGAGCTCGGGGTCAGGACGCCGAACCGCTTGCGGACGACGTGCCGCTCGACCGGCATCGCCTGCTGCCAGTCGGGGAGGACCCGCGCAAGATCGTTCCCCCAGAGGACCCCGCCCGAGAGGTTCTTCGCGCCCGGCTCGGCGCCTCGCTCGAGCAGGAGGACGTTCGCCTTCCCCTGGGCGAGGCGGAGCGCGGCGGCGGCGCCCGCCATCCCGGCGCCGACCACGATGACGTCGAAGTCGTCGCCCATCCGCAGCCGCCTCGAGGCGGACGGGCGGATTTAACGGTGCGCGCGCGGTGAGAAACGACGACGGAGCGCCCGCGGGGCCGAACGCTTAGCGCGGCGGCACCGGGCTCGAGCCCTGCGCGGCGTCCTCGATCAGCTTCTGGAACCGGAACGGCTTCGGGATCCCCTTCCAGTCCTCGTTGCCGAGGCGGCTCCCGCCCTCCGAGCTCACGCGGACCGAGCCGAAGCCGAGCATCCGGTCGCCGATCGACTGGTGGACGTCGACCCCGCGGACCTGGACGACCGGGATCTCGTCGAAGTCCCGGCTCAGGATCCCCTTCTGGACGATGACCCGGCGGTTCGTGACGGCGTAGACCGTGCTGACCCAGCGCAGGTAGCGGACGAGGAGGAACAGGAGGCCGATCACGAAGAGGAGGTCGAAGAAGTAGGAGAGGTAGGCGCGGTCCCCCTTCGGAAGCTTGTCGACGACGTGCGTCGTCCACCAGCCGATCTGAAGCGCCGACCAGTGGCGCCGAGCGGCCTCGGTGATCCCGGCGAAGAATCCGACGACGAGGAGGTAGACGATCGGCCCCGGGAAGTAGAACAGCGCGGTCGCCCGCGTCTCCTCGAAGAGATACTCCTGGTCGGCAAGGTACGTCGCCTTCAGCAGCCGGGGCATCTTCCGCGGGGCGGACGTCGTCGCCATCGGGCGGGGAGTCTCGGTTCGAGAGATAAATGCTCGCCCCGAGCGGGCGGCCGGACCGCCGCTTATATTCGGCGCTCCGTCCGGGAGGCCGATGGGCGTCACCGACTGCCACGTGCACGTGAACCCGCTCTGGGAGATGCGGCCGGACGCCGTCCGCCTCCTGGAGGGGCTCGACGCGGAGACGTCCCGGATCGTCCGGGAGCCGAAGCGCCTGCTCGCCCGGATGGACGCCGCCGGGATCGAGCGGGCGGTGCTCATCAACTACGTCGCCCCGGAGGTGATCGGCTACACCGAGGCGGCGAACGACTTCGTGAGCCAGTACGTCCGCGAGGACCCGGTGCGGCTGATCGCGGCCGGAGGGATCCGCCCGGATCACCCCGACCCGCGGGCCGAGGTTCACCGGCTCGTCCACGACCTCGGCATCCGGGCGCTGAAGCTCCATCCGCCCCACCAGCTGTTTCGTCCCAACGCCTACACCGACGGCAGCCTCCCCGCGCTCCGGGAGATCTACGGCGCCTGCGCCCGCGAACGGATCCCGGTGATCTTCCACACGGGGACGTCGGTCTTTCCCCGCGCCCGCAACAAGTTCGGCGACCCGCTGTACGTCGAGGACGTGGCGCTCGACTTTCCCGATCTCACCATCGTCCTCGCCCACGGCGGCCGACCGCTCTGGAACGAGACCGCGGTGTTCCTCGCCCGGCGCTTTCCCAACGTCTGGCTCGAAGTGTCGGGGATCCCGCCGGCCCTCCTGCTCGAGTACTTCCCGAAGCTCCCGCGCCTGGGCGACAAGGTGCTGTTCGGGACGGACTGGCCCGGGCCGGGCGTGAAGGACCTCGGCGCCAACGTGACGCGGTTCCGCGCGCTCCCCCTGCCCGAGGCGCTCCAGCGCCAGGTGCTGGAAGAGAACCCGGAGAAGGTTTTCCCTCGGCGGGCGGCCACCTGAAATACTCTCTTCGGCTCTCTACGCCGTGCCCGAGAATCCCCCGCCCACCGCCGACCCCGCTCCCGAGCCGGAGCCGGCGGAACCGAGCCCCACGGTCGAGATCGTCGAGGGGGGCCAGGAGGTCGGGCGTCTGCCGCTCCCGCGGCGCAACCGCGGGGAGGTGTTCGGCATCGCGAGCCAGCTGCTCGGGGCGGCCCGGATCCGGGTCATGTGCGAGGACAACGTCTCGCGGATGGGACGGATCACCGGGAAGATGAAGAAGAAGATGTGGATCCGCGAGGGGGATCTGCTCATCCTCCGCCCCTGGGGATTCCAGGAGGGGAAGACGGACATCCTGTTCCGCTACAGCCGCACGCAGGCCCAGTACCTGGCGCGGCGGAACCTTCTGCCCGCGTCCATGAATCTCTTCTCGACCCCCGAGGCTCCGGCCGAAGAGACCCCTGCGACGACGACGTAGGGAGCCTCCCGTGTGGGTCGCTTCCCCCCGCCCGCTCACCGCCGAGGAGATGGCGGTCGCCGAGCTCAACGCGGTCGCGCTCGGGGTCACGCTCGACACGCTGATGGAGAACGCGGGGCGCGCGGTCGCCGAGGAGGCGGCCCGCCATCTTCCTCCGCCTCCCGCCCGGGTCGCTGTCGTCGCCTCCACGGGGAACAACGGCGGGGACGGGACCTGCGCCGCCTTCTATCTGCAGCAGTGGGGTTTCTCGCCGGAGATCTGGCTCGTCCACCCACCGTCCGAGATCCGATCGCGCTCCGCCCGGCGCTGCTTCGAGCGGATCGAGCGACGACTCCCCGTCCACCTCCGGATCCCCCGACCCGAGGATCTCGCGACGATGCCTCTCGTGGTGGACGCGCTCCTCGGCACCGGTCAATCCGAACACCTGCGGCCCCCGATCCTCGAGGCGGTCCGGGCGATCCGCGCGTCGAAGGCCCCCGTGCTCTCGGTCGACCTTCCGACGGGGACCCGCGACCCGGTCGAGGGGCTGCGCCCCTCCTGGACCGTCACCCTGACCGCTCCGAAGGCCGAGCTGGACGCGGCGACCGCCGGCACCGTCTCCGTGCGGGATATCGGCATCCCGGTCGAGGCGTGGCGACGGACCGGCCCCGGCGAGTTCGCCTTCTTCCGGGCTCCCACCGGCCGATCCGACCGGGGTCGGACCGCGCGCATCGTGATCGTCGGCGGCGGCCCGTACTCGGGAGCGCCGGCGCTCGCCGGCCTCGCCGCGCTCCGGACCGGGGCCGAGCGTGCCACGATCCTCGCCCCGGCCGGCGCCGCCGAGCGGATCCAGGCGTTCTCCCCGAACCTGGTCGTCCGTCCGTTCGGTGGGGAGCACTTCCGACCGACGGACGTCGGCGAGATCCTGGACTACCTTCGGGCGGCGCCCCCCCGGGCCGTGGCCGTCGGGATGGGTGCCGGGGCGCACCCCGAGACGCTCTCCGCGCTGGCCGAGCTGATCCCGGGCCTCGCGCGGATCGCACCGACGCTCGTCGACGCGGACGGGCTCGGGGCGCTGCCGAGCGGGGGGGAGTGGAACCTTCCGGACGGCGCGGGCCGGCCGCTCGCGACCCCGAACGCGGGAGAGTTCGCGCGGCTCGTCGGCCGCGAGCCGAGCGGGCTCGCCGCTCGCATCGAGTCGGCGCGCGCGCTCGCGGCGGACCGACGGCTGTTCCTCGTCGTCAAGGGGGACCCGGATCTCCTGACCGACGGGGAGACCCTCGTGGAGAACCGACACCACCACCCGGCGATGACGGTCGCCGGGGTCGGGGACGTCCTCGCCGGCGCGATCGTCTCGCTGCTCGGACAGGGGCTCCCCGCGCTCTCGGCGGCCCGGCTCGGCACGTACTGGACGGGCGAGGCGGGGATCCTCGCCGCCTCCCGGAAGAGCTTCGGTCTCGTCGCGACCGACCTGCTCGAGGAACTCCCCGCGGCGCTCTCCGCGGGCCTCGCGCGGATCCACCGCGCGGCGTAGGGTCCCCCGCTACGCGTACCGGACCCGGCCCCGGATCTGCTTCGCCCGGGCCCGGACGTCCTTCGCCCCGCGCGGGTTCCCCTCGTCGTACCCTTCCAGGAACGCGCGGACGAGCGCCGACGCCCGGGGCGAGAGCGCCTTCAGGTCCTCCTCCACGAGGTGGAGGTCGATCCCCAGCTCCTCGACCCCGGGGCTGCGCGTCCCCATCGAAAGGTCGAGGAACGCCGGAGCGCCGGACGGGCCGTCGGGGAAGAGGACGTTCGAGCTCGTGAGGTCGCCGTGGGCGATCCCGCCCGCGTGGAGCTTTCCGAGCGACACGCCGAACGCGCGGACGGCACCGACCAGCACGTCCGGGCCGAGGGCTCCGTCCTCGAGCAGCTGCTTGAGGGTCGGACCCGGCAGCTCCTCGAGGAGGATCCGGTGGCGGTCGAGGTCGACGTCGTAGACGAGGGGCGTGCGCACGCCGAGACGCCGCGCGTCGACCAGCAATCGCACCTCGGTCCGCGTGCGCTCCCGCCGCAGGCGGTCGTCGAGCTTCTTCGGCCGGTAGTTCTTCGGGTCCCGCTCCTTGAGCAGCGCGGGGAACCCCCACCAGTCGACCGCCCGCAGCGACGCCTCGGCGCCCCGGGAGACGGCGCGTCCCGCCGGCGGTTCGTCGTCCATCGTCGCCCGCGGAGGCTACCGGCCCCGACGCGCCGCGACGATCCGGACGATCGCCTCGCGGGCGAGGCGGGCGGCGAGGAGGCTCGTGGACCCCTGGTCGTAGTGGGGGCTGACCTCCATGATGTCGATCCCGGCGAGCCGGGGGGCCGCCTGGTCGATCACGAACTTCACGTCCCGGGGCGTGAGCCCGAACGGCTCCGGGGTCCCGGTCCCACCGGCGTACGCCGGATCGACCGCATCGATGTCGAGGGAGATGTAGAGCCGCTCGGTCTTCAGCATGTTGAGCGCCTGGTGGACCGCCGCCTGGATCCCGTCGCGCGCGATGTCGTGCGCCGAGACGTAGGACATGCCGAGCGTCTTGTTGTCGTCCATCTCCTCGCGGGAGACCGACCGGACGCCGAGGACGACGATGTTGCGCGCGCCGACCTTCTCGAGCATCCGGCGGGAGGAGCAGGCGTGGCTCCGGGCGTCCCCGAGGTAGCTCGACCGGAAGTCCATGTGGGCGTCGAGGTACAGCACGCCCAGGCTCGGCGCGCCGTCCGGGTACGCCTCGACCGACGGCGGCGCGCAGGCGTGGTCGCCTCCGAGGACGATCGGGATCTTCCCGTCCCGGTAGATCGGCCGGATCTCCTCGCGCACCGACCGCACCATCTCCTCGGCCGCCCCGAACTCCTCGGTGTTGCCGAGGTCGTGGATCGGGACCTCCGAGAGGTCGACGCCGGTCTCGAGGTCGAACGACTCGAAGTTCCAGGAGTGCTGGCGGATCGCGTCGGGCCCGAAGCGCGCCCCGGGCCGGAACGACGTCGTCCGGTCGAACGGCACGCCCAGGACCGCGAACTCGGCGTCCCCGTACGACGCGTTCGCGTCGGCGAAGGCGGTCGGGCGCGGCACGCCCGCGGGACGAGCCCTCGCTATAAGAGGGTGCGCGACGCGCGCCCCGTCACGGCGGCGCGGCGGAGTCGGGAGGGTGGAGACGGGCGCGGATCCCCATCTCGCCGTAGAGGAACTCCATCACCACCAACGAGACGACGGTCGTCGCGATCGCCATCGCGAACAGCCCGAGGTAGCCGCCGACGAGGATCGCGAGCGCTCCAACGAGCGGACCGATGCTCCAGAGGGAGGAGTTGATGAGCGTGAAGATCCCCATGTCCTCGGCGCGCCGGCCGGGCGGGGCGATCCGAGCGACCCACGTCTGCATCCCGGGTCCGACCAGGGCAAGGCCCGCGTTTCGGACCGCCTGGGCGGGGACGGTCTCCCACCAGGCGCGGGCGCCGAGGAAGATCCCAATCGACCCGAGGGTCAGCAGCGTCCCGTACCAGATCCCGCGGATCTCCCCGCGCCGGTCGATCATCCGGCCGAGCGGCAGGGAGACGACGGCCGCGGTCGCGAGGCCGGCGATGGCGATCAGTCCGATCTCGAGGTCGTTCGCTCCGAGCGTCGCGGCGTAGTAGCCGTAGAACGTGGCGATCGCGCCGCTCCCGATCGCGCGGATCGACACGGCGAGCGAGAAAGTGACCACGGGCTTCGCTTCCCGGAACGGACGGTGGACCCGGGGGGAAGGGGGGACCTTCACCTCGGGGACGAGCAGGACGACGACCGAGAGGGTCCCGACCATCACGACGACGACGAACGGGAACAGCGCCCCGAGCCCGTAGAGGTACGTCACGGTCCCGGCGAGGGCGAAGCCGACGATCCCGCCGGCGCTCGAGGTGGCGTTGAGCAGCCCGTAGCCGTACCCTCGTTCGTCGTGGCGCGTGACGTCGGCGACGTACGCGGAGTAGGCGGGACCGCCGATCGCGAGGGCCAGCTCGGCGGCGATGAACAGCCCCCCGGCGAGGACGTATCCCGGGGCGAACAGGATGGCGAAGAACAGCGGGAACGCCGCGGCCTCCCCCGCGATCAGGAACGGGCGACGCCGGCCCGCGCGGTCGGAGAGGCGCCCGACCCACGGCCCGATCAGGCTCGCGGGGACGTAGGCGAGCGAGAGGACGGCGAGCGCGGCCGGCAGGGAGGCGCCCTTCAGCTCGACCAGGTAGAGCGGCAGGTAGACGATGAACAGGCCGCCACGGTTGCTCGCGAGCAGCGAGTAGAGCGAGAGGGAGAGGAGCTCGCGGCCGGCCATCGGGCCGCCACCCACCCGCCGTACATACCGCCCCACCACCGTCCGGGGCGGCCCGGCGGGGCGCACCCCATTAAGTGCCCGACCGCGCGTCCGGGTACGGGGCAGGCGTCGATGGCGGTCGCGGAGCGGGTGGTCCGGAAGAGCGAGGACGACGGCGTCGAGATCCTGGTCCTGAAAAACCCGCCCGTCAATGCGCTCTCGACCGCGCTCCTCGCAGAGCTCTCCGTCCACGTCGACGCGCTCGCGAAGTCTCCGGGCCTGCGGGCCGTGGTCGTCACCGGCGACGGGCAGTACTTCAGCGCGGGCGCCGACCTCAAGGAGATGGCGACGCTCGACCTGGCGCAGGCGCCCGAGATCGCCCGCTCCGGCCAGGCGCTGTTCGCTCGGATCGCCGCGCTGCCGGTGCCGGTCATCGCCTCGATCAACGGGCTCGCTCTGGGCGGCGGCCTCGAGCTCGCCCTCGCCTGCGATCTGCGCATCGCGGGGGAATCGGCGAAGCTCGGCGCACCCGAGGTGAACTACGGCCTGATGCCCGCGTACGGGGGAACCCAGCGGCTGCCTCGCGCCGTCGGAGCCTCGAAGGCGAAGGAGCTGATCTTCACCGGGGCGATGATCCCGTCAATTGAAGCGCTGCGGATCGGCCTCGTCAACAAGGTCGTCCCCGCCGGCCAGGAGCTCCGCGCCGCGCGCGACCTCGCCCACACGATCGGCCAGCGCGCGCCGAAAGCGGTCCGCGCGGCGAAGCGGGCGATCGTCGAGGGGGCGGAGCGGCCGCTCGCGGACGGGACCGCCCTCGAACTCGAGCTGTTCCGCTCCGAGGTGATGGCGAGCGCCGACCTCCTCGAGGGGATCGCCGCGTTCGCGGAGCACCGCCCGCCGAAGTTCCGGGGGGAGTGACGGTGGGGATCGACTTCTCGTTCACTCCGGACCAGGAGGCGTTCCGCGCGGCCGCGCGCGCCTTCCTCGCGAAGGAAGTCGCCCCGATCGTCCCGGCGATGGACGAATCCGAGGAGTTCCCGCGCGCGAGCGTCCGGCGGATGCAGGAGGAGGGGTACTTCGGCATCCCGATCCCCGAGGAGTACGGGGGACTCGGGCTCGGGAAGGTCGGCTACTGCCTCTTTCTCGAGGAGCTGGGGAAGGTCGACGCGTCGCACGGCACGATCGTCGGCGCCCACACCTCGCTCGGCACGACCCCGCTCCTCAGCTACGGCTCCGAAGAGCAGAAGCGACGGTGGCTCGTGCCGGCGGCGAGGGGGGAGAAGCTCCTCGCCTTCAGCCTGACCGAACCCGGCTCCGGGAGCGATTCGGGCGCGCTGCGCACCGTGGCCGAGAAGCAGGGCGACGGGTGGGTCCTCACGGGCAACAAGATCTACGTGTCGAACGGACGGGAAGCGGACTCGATCGTCGTGATGGCCGCCAACGACCTCAAGCTCGGACCGAACGGCGGCGTCACCGCGTTCGTCGTCGACGCCGGCCTCCCCGGATTCCGCGTCGGCCGCTGCGAGAAGAAGATGGGATTGCACGGGACCTCGACCGCGGAGCTGATCCTCGACCACGTCGCCGTCGGCCCGGAGTGCGTGCTGGGCGAAGTCGGCAAGGGGTTCCACGTCGCGATGACCGCCCTCGACGTCGGACGCGTGTCGCTGGGCGCGGCGTCGCTCGGCGGGATCGAGGCGGCGACGACCGCCGCGCTCGACTTCGCGAAGAACCGGACGCAGTTCGGGCTCCCGATCGTCGAGCATCAGGCGATCCAGTTCAAGCTCGCCGACATGGCGATGAAGGCCGAAGCACTCCGCTTCCTCGTCTACCACGCCGCCGCTCACCAGGACCGCATGGGCGCCGACCCGCATCGCTGGGGCCGGCTCGAGCGCCAGGAGAAGACCCGGGAGGCGGCGATCGTGAAGTGCCTCGCCTCCGAGTGGGCAAGCGAGGTCGTGGACGAGGCGCTGCAGATCCACGGTGGCCTGGGATACATCCGGGGGACCCCGATCGAGCGGGCGTACCGCGACGCCCGGATCAGCGAGATCTTCGAGGGAACGAACGAGATCCAGCGGCTCGTGATCGCGCGCGATCTCATCGCGCGGGGGCTGTAGCGGCCGGGCTCGAAGCCGGCGCCTCGCGCAGCGACCGCCGCAGCACCTTCTGCAGACCGCTTCGCGGAAGGGCATCGCGGAACTCCACCGTCCGCGGCGCCTTGTAGTGGGCGATCCGCTCGCGCACGAACGCGATCAGGTCCGCGTCGGTCACGGTCGCCCCGGCCCGGCGCACGACGAACGCTTTCGCGACCTCCCCGAGCGCCGGGTCCGGAACGCCGACGACCGCGGCGTCCGCCACTCCCGGGTGCTGGAAGAGGACCTCCTCGACCTCGCGCGGGTAGACCTTCATGCCTCCGACGTTGATCATGTCCTTCTTGCGGTCGACGATGTACGCGTAGCCGTCCGCGTCGATCCGCGCGATGTCGCCCGTCAGGAACCACCCCTCGCGGAGCACGCGGGCGGTCTCCTCGGGCTGGTGGTAGTACCCCTGCATCACCTGCGGCCCCCGCACGGCGAGCTCGCCGATCTCGCCGGACGGGAGCGCACGGCCGGTGTCGTCCACCACCTTCTGGTCGGTACTCGGGAACGGGAGCCCGACCGACCCGACCCGGCGCTCTCCTCCCACGGGGTTGGCGTGCGTCACGGGAGAGGTTTCGCTGAGCCCGTATCCCTCGATGAGGCGCGCGCCGGTGAGCGCCTCGAACTTCAGGGCGACCTCGACCGGCAGGGGGGCCGAGCCGCTGAGACAGTACTTGATCGAGCGAAGCCGGTACTTTCCGAGGTCGGGGCGCTGCAGGAACGCCTGGTACAGCGCGGGGACCCCCGGGAACTGCGTGGGTCGGTATCGGTCGAGGAGGCGAAGCAGCTCCGGGACGTCCGGCCGGGTCTGCAGGACGATCGTCGCCCCGTCGGCGAGCCCCATCAGGAGGGCCACCGTGAGACCGTAGACGTGGAAGAGCGGGATGGAGGCGAGGATCACTTCCCGGCCGGACTCGCGCGTCGTGTTCCACGTGTTCCCCTGAGTCAGGTTCGCGACGAGGTTGCGATGCGTCAGCATCGCGGCCTTCGGGAGCCCGGTGGTCCCTCCCGTGTACTGAAGGACCGCGACGGTCGTCGCGGGGTCCCCGGTCCAGGTCGGGGCGACGCCGGGGGTGCGCACGGCCTCCGACCAGCGGCGTATCGACGACCCGTTCGGAAAGCGGGTGGATCGATGCTGGCGGCGCAGGACGAGGTTCACGAAGAGGCGTTTGGGGTACGGGTAGAACTCCCGGAGGCGGGCGACGTAGACGAGCGGGACCGTTCGTCGCGGGGCGAGCTTCTCGAGGTTCGGGTACAGGATCTCGAGGGTGACCAGCGCCTTCGGCGTGGAGTCGTCCAGCAGTCGGCCGAGGTCCTGGCCGAGGTAGAGCGGGCTGATCTGGACGGCGACCGCCCCGAGCCGGAGGATCCCGAAGAGCGCGATCGGATGCGCCGGGACGTTCGGCAGATACAGGGCGACGCGGTCGCCGGGACCGACCCCTTCGCGCGCGAGCGCCGCGGCGAACCGCTCGCTCTCCTGCCAGAACCGCGCGTAGCTCCAGCGGGCACCGTAGAAGACGAACGCCGTCCGGTCCGCCCAGCGAGCGGCGCTCTCACCGATCAGTTCCGTGAGGAGCTTGGGGGGAATCTCCACGAGGGGCGGGACGCCCGCCGGATACTTCGCGAGCCAAGGACGTTCGGCGGAGTCTGCCCCCACCGCCGCCACGCGGTTCAGCCTCCGCCCGGCGCCGCCGATTCCTTCGCGAACTGGACCCCGGGCTTGTACCCCGGGGAGAAACGGACCCGGTCCCCGACGGCGACGTCGCGCTCGGCGTGAACGGTCGGCATCCAGCCCGTGATCCGGCCGCCGCCATCGAGCTCGACGACGACGTACGCGTACGGGGCGTCGTTGACGAACTCATCGCCCGGGACGCTCAGGACCGTGAAGGCGACGATGCGGCCGGCGGTCGAGAGCGTCGCTTCCTCGAGGCGGGCCGCGCCGCACCGCGAGCAGGCGACGCCCCAGGTCGCCGTCAGGTGGCCGCACGCCGCGCACCGGAAGCCGCGGAGGACCGAGCCTTCCTCGTAGCCCCGCACGAACTCCTGGATCGAGTGGGGCGCGGCGGCACCGAGGTCGGACGCGGGCCATCCCTCCTTCAGCGGCGGGAGAAGATGTGGACGGAACAGGAGCCGCCGGTCGCCCCGACATTGTGCGTGAGCGCCGTCTCGGTGCGGGGCACTTCCCGGCCCTTCGCGAGCCCGTTGAACTGCTCGAACACCTCGACGACCTGGGACGCGCCCGTCGCGCTCACCGGATGGCCCTTCGCCTTCAGGCCGCCGGACGGGTTCACCGGCAGGCGACCGTCCCGGGCGGTCACACCCTCCGCCGCCTGGTGCGCCCCGGTCCCCTTCGGAACGAACCCGAGGTCCTCGAGCGCCAGCGCCTCGGCGATGGTGAAGCAGTCGTGGACCTCGAGGAAGTCGACCTTCGAACGTTCGATGCCGGCCTGCCGGAACGCCTTGTCGGCGGCGAGCCGCGTGGACGGGAGCCCCAGAAGGTCGGGCCGGTCCTGCATGTCGGTGACCGCGCCGGCCCGGGCGGAGGCGCGCACCACGAGGGGCTCGGTGACCGGGGATTTCATGAACTCCTTGGCGGCGACGACGACGGCCGCGGCGCCGTCGGAGAACGGGCAGCAGTCGTAGAGGCGCAGCGGCGAGGCGATCATCGGGGAGGCGAGGTAGGTGCTCATCGCGAGCTCCCGCTGGAAGTGGGCGTGGGGGTTGCGGGCGGCGTTCGCGTGGTTCTTGATCGCGATCGCCCCGAACATCTCGGGCCTGGTCGCGAACTCCTTCGAGTACGCGCTCGCCAGCGTCGCGTACAGCCCCGGGAACGTCGCCCCGTTCTTCGTCTCGAACGCGTAGTCGGCGGCGATGGCAAAGTAGCTGGTCGCACTGAGCGTATCGAGATGCGATAGCCGCTCGGCGCCGACCACGAGCGCGGCGTCCGCGAATCCGCCCGCCACGTGGACGAACGCCTCGTGGAGCGCGGCGCTCGACGACGAGCACGCCGATTCGAGCGTCACCGAGGGGACCTCCGGGATCCCGAGCCCGTTGTTGATGAGAGGCCCTACGTGCGCCTGGTGCTCGGCGAGGCCGAAGCAGTTCGCGACGAACGTGTGCTGGATGTCGTGAGGGGAGAGGCCCGACTGTCGAATCGCGTCCATCGAGACGCGCGTGGCGGCCTCGCGGGCGGACTCGGCCATCTTGCCGAAGCGGTTCGAACTCGCTCCGACGACCCAGACCTCCCGCATCCGGCCCCCCGGCCCATCAACCGGTCGCTCGGGCTTAACCTGAACGGGAGAGGGAACGACCGGGACGGGCGGGGTCCGGCTCCGCGGAGAGGAAGGGGTGGACCCGGTCGAAGACCCGGGCGGCGAGGGAGGGGTCCGCGGTCTTGATCAGGACCCGGCCCGCCACGGAGATCGTGACTTCGGCCTCCAGGGTCGCGATCAGCATCACCCGAGCATCGACGGTCGGGATCCCCCCGGCTTCCAGCTTCCGGCGGATCGTAGGGAGGTCCAGACGACCTTCCGATAGGCGTATCGCCTCGAACCCGCCCCCGCCCGAGCAGAGGCGCAGGGTCCGGTACCCCGCGCGGGACCCGGCATCCGAATCGGGGCTCACAGGCCCTGCGGTCGGCAGGCGAGAGGCGTAGGCCCCCGCGACCGCCCCCTACTACCGTGAGCCGGCTGGCCGATCAGGCGGCCAGCGCCGCCCCGCACTTGGAGCAGAACGCCGTTCCGGCCGCGTTGGCGGCACCGCAGGATGAGCAGAACTTCTGCCCGGCCGCCATCGGAGCGGGAGCCGACGCCGCCGCCGGGGGCATGCCGTACGCGGGGGGCATCCCGCCCTGGTTCCGCTGCCAGGTGATCAGGGGGTCGAACTTCAGGTAGGCGATCAGGAGGATGACGCCCAGGATGATTCCGAAGATGAAGCCGAGGATCATCCAGATCAACGTCTGGGACTTCGCCGACTCGTACTGGTGGGAGTTGACCTTCGACTCGATCGACTTCATCTGCATGTAGACGACGATCGCGACGATCCCCCAGAGGACCAGATAGATGGCCGGGAGCAGGGCGGCGGTGATCGCCGCGCCGCAGTACGGGTCGAATCCAATGTAGGTCGAGCAGACGCTCGAGAGATACGCGATCCACGCTGCGTACGCCAGGCCGCCGAGCAGAACGATGACTCCGAGAACGATCGCGAGAATCCTCGCGATGTGGAGCATCGATTTGATCGTCTGTGCCTCAGGGGGTTCCATGCCCGCTGCCATCGGACTCTGTTGGTACGCCATAACGTCGCCCGAGGCATGAATAGGACCCCTAGATAGACCCTTCGCTCGCCCACGAGGGAAGCAAGTTCGCCGCTACGACGGGCGAGGGAGGTGGAGGAGCGACCGGATTCCGCCCCGACTTCTTCCCGGGGGGTCTGACTTCACGAGAACGGCGGGGAGGAGGGGAGCGCTCCCGATTACAGGATCACGGCCTTCCGCACGCAGTCGTCGATCATCTGCTCGACGTCGAGCCGCTCCTCTTCCTGGAGGATCTGGACCAGGTTGGACCGCGTCGCCGGCTTGTCGGGGACCGCCTGGCAGCAGACCCCCGGGCGGGTCGAGATCTCGTACGTTCCGATCTCCTTCGCCACGGCCTCGATCTCCTGCTTGTCGAACCCGATGAGCGGTCTAACGATGGGGAGCTTCACCGACGCGGTCGCGCTGCGCATGTTCGAGAGCGTCTGCGACGCGACCTGTCCGAGCGCCTCGCCCGTCGCCAGGAACGTCGCCCCCTCCCGCTCCGCGATCCGCTCGGCCGAGCGCCACATGAACCGACGGCAGAGCACGCAGCCGACGTGCCGGTCGGTGTTCCGCATCAGGTTCACCTGGGTCGGACCGTGCGGCAGGACGTACATCGGGATCGGCTGGCGATACCGCTCGCGCAGCAGCGTGAGGTGGTCGACGACCTTCCCCAGCGGCGAGTCGTCGGTGAACGGACGGTTGTCGAGGTGCACCGCGAGCAGCTCGTGGCCCTGGCGCAGAAGGTAGTTGAGCGCGACCGGCGAGTCGATCCCCCCGCTCATCAGCATCACGCCGCGCGCCATCGCGCCCGATCCAGCCCGCCCGTCCTATTTAGGGGCTCGTAGGAGGCGCGCGCAGAGGTAAAGAGGCGACGGACCCCGGCGGCGCGATGGCCGCCGCGGTCCCTTCGCCCACCCCGCTCGATGCCCACGACGAGGGGACCGGGCCGGTCGTCCTGCTCCTGCACGGCGTGGGAGGCGACCGGACGGTGTGGAACGGGATCGCTCCAACGCTCGCGAAGTCGTTCCGCGTCATCGCTCCCGACCTGCGGGGGCACGGGCGCACGCCGGCGCCCCCGGGCTCCCTGTTCACCTTCGAAGAGCTGCTCGCCGACGTGCTTGCCCTCCTGGACGGAAAGCACGTCCGGGCCGCGCACTGGGTCGGGCTGAGCGGAGGCGCGTTTCTCGCGCTTCGGGCCGCGCTCGACCGCCCGGAACGGGTCCGGAGCCTGACGATGATCAGCGGCGCGGCGTACACCGACTCGCACACCCGGTCGATCACCGACCGGTTCATCGAGACGTACGCGAAGGAGGGGCCCGACGCGTACGCCCTCCGGCTCCTCAAGGACCTGTACTACCCCGACTGGATCGAAGCGCACCTCGACCTGGCCGACCGCGTTCGGGACGGGATCGCCCAGCGGGACCTGCGCCCGGCGACCGCGTGGACGCGGGCCGCCGACCGGTTCGACGAGCGGAGCCGGATCGCCACCCTGACCGTTCCCGTGCTCATCGTGCAGGGGATGGACGACGCCGTCATCGACCCCGCCCACGGGCGCATCCTTCGTCAGTCGATCCCCCGGGCGCAGATCCGCATCCTGCCGCAGACCGGGCATATGGTCCCGTTGGAGCGGCCGAGCGAGACCGCCGACGCGATCGAGGGGTTCGTCCGCTCGGTCGAGGCCCCGACGGTGGCATGAGACGGGTTCCGACCGGAAGCTTATCTTCCCACCCATCGATTCCAGACCGATGGCGGCCCCTTCCGTCCCCGACCTCCTGGCGCAGATCACCCAGCTACGGCAGGAGCTGGCGGAACTCCGGCGCCGGGTCGCCGCGCTCGAGCGGTTGGTCGGCACCGGTTCGGAGCATCCGACGGACCGGTCGGTCGTCCAGGGGAAGGTCTCGTACGACTGGCAGTCCTGAGCGGGCCCGGCGCTCCCGGAGCGCGGGCGACTGGGTCTCGAGATACACGGTCCTCGAGCCCCCGGTGTCGAGCGCCGGGGCGGCGGTGACCCTCGTCCTTCGCGACGGGACCCAGGAGACCGAGGTCCTCTTAATCGAGCGGACCAAGAGCCCCACCGACCCCGCGTCCGGTCAGGTCGCCCTGCCGGGCGGCCGCGTCGAGGGCGCGGACGGCAGCCTGCGCGCGACCGCCGCCCGAGAGCTGGAGGAGGAGGTCGGGTTGACCGAGTCCGACCTCACCGGCGCGGTACGGTTCGTCCGCGTGCAACCGGCGCCCCGGTTCGGCCTGAAGGTCGGCGTCTTCGTGGGCGAGCTCGGGAGCTCCGCCCCAGCGCCGCGGGTCCACAACCCGCGGGAGGTCGCCCATGTGTTTTGGTTCCCCAAGAGCCACCTCGACCCTCCCCAGCCGTATCGGCACGGGGCGGAGCCGGCCCGCGCGGAGCACCCGGCGAGCTATTTCGAGGGCCACATCGTCTGGGGGTTCACCCGTCGGGTGCTGCGGGACTTCTTCGACCTGCCGTCCGAGAGCGACTCCGGAGGACCGCTCTTCGCGCCGGCGGCCGCGGAGGTCCGCTCCCCTTCTCCCTCGCCCGAATCCTTGCCCAACGGAGGGGAGCCCTCGTGACCCCCCCCACGCTCCCCCTGGAGTGCCCGGCGTGCGGCCGGTCGTTCAACTACGATTACATTCCGGGGGCGTCGGTCTCGGCGCTCCGGCTCGGCGGACGACGGTACATGCGCTGTCCCCTCTGCGGGAAGTTCGGCTTCTTCGACCTGCGGAGCCCCCGGCTCGCCGGTTCGCCCTCGTCCCCGCATGCGCCAACGTTCAGCGACCGGCGGCATACGCTGCGCTGGCTCGCGCTGTTCGTTGCACCCGCCGTTATTGTGGTGACGGGACTCGGTCTCCTTCTGCCCCGGCCGGAGCCCGCGCTGTGGGGATCGCTCCTCGGGGCCGCGGTGATCGTATCCGGATCGCTGGTGCTCGTCTACCGCGCCAGCGTTCCTGCGGCTCCGACCGAGACGAGACCCTGAACGGGGCCCGGGAGCGGGCGGCGTCATTGAGGGCTCGTTCCGCCGGGGTCGGCAGCCGGTCGGAGACGGTACGGAGCCAGCCGCTGCTCGAGCTCCGGAGTCGTGATCCCCTCGATCCGGACCGTCTTCTCCCGGGAGGATCCGGCCCGCTCCCATCGGACCGACTCCGGTGGAACGCGAAGCCAGCCGGCGAGCAGCGCGGCGACCGCCTGATTCGCCCTCCCGCGGAGCGGGACCGCGCGGCAGGAGACGGTCCAGCACGATCGCCACGGATCCCACGCGAGGGAGTCGCGCGAGCTTCCGGGGGTCACGCGGATCCGAAGGCGCGCTCCCGGGACCCCGCTCCCCGTGTCGCGCACACGACGACCCGACGGTTCCGAACGATTAAGCCCGACGATGCGTGAACCCGCCGATGGCGCTCGATCGACGTCGGCTCCGGATCGGATTCTGGGTGACGTTCGTGGGCCTCCTCTTCTCGTTCGTCATCGCCGGGTACGTCTTCACCTACCCCCAGCCCCCGATCTGCACGACCGGGGAGTGCGATGCGTTCGAAGTCTCCGCGTTGATCGGACTCGGGCTCATCATCATCGGCATGCTGTTCCTTGCCGCCGCTCTCTTCCGGGAGTCGACCGAGACAGAGGGGCCCCCGGTAACCGCCGCCTCTACGCCCTACTCCTTCACCGCGATGCCCACGGCGCCCGCCCCACCCCCGAACGAGCCTACGGTGCCCGCCGCCCCCGTCGCGGGTACCCGCCGCTGCCCCGGGTGTGGGGCCGCGGTCACCGCGGCCTACGGCTTCTGCCCTCGGTGCGGTCGGACGCTCCCTCCGTAGGATCCGGCGGTGCTCCCCGGCGGCTCCGGACGGCTCGGCTCGTCCCACGCGGGCGTGTTTCGATGATTCCGGACCGCTCGGCGCCGACAGCGCTATTACCCCCACCCCGCCCTCTCTCCGAACTCTGAGGGCCATGAGGTCGGACCCCCCGGACGTCGTCCTGGTCGTGATGGATTGCGTCCGGTACGACCTGTTCGCGCAGCAGCTCGCCTCCGGCGCCCTTCCGTTCCTCGCTTCCGTGCAGGACCAGTTCCTCCGGTTCTCGAAGGCGGTCGCCCCCGCGAGCTGGACGATCCCGTCGCACGCGAGCCTGTTCACCGGGCGGTACCCGTGGGAGCACGGGGCCCACTACAAGGGCGGGGCGATGCTCGGCCCGGGGGTGCCGACTCTCGCCGAGTTCCTGCGGGAGAAGGGGTACCGGACCGAGTGCTTCTCGGCGAACGGCTACGTCCAGCCGGGCACCGGACTCACGCGAGGCTTCGACCGCTCGCTCTGGGGCGGCGACCGCGAGTTCTTCCTGCGGATCCTGGCGCGCGAGGCGAGCTGCCCCTCGTTGAACGGCGAGGACGCCGCCGTCCACGCGATCCTCGACAGCGACTCCCGCGCGTCGGCGCTGCGGGTCGGGATGATGCGCGCGCTCTCGCGGTTCACCCCGATGTGCGACGTCCTGAATCGGGTCGGAGGGAAGGTCGTCCACGCCTCGCCCGCGTACGTCGGCGCGTGGATCGAACCGGAGTTCGACGCGGCGCTCGGGGCGAACACCGGCCGGCCGGTCTTCTTCTTCGTCAACCTGCTCGAGGCCCACGAGCCGTACTTCGCGGAGGCCGGGCTACCGGTCGGGCTCCAGGAGTGGCTCGCCTACGCGCGCACGACGCAGGTCTCGGAGGAGTGGAAGCGCGGCGAGAGCCGCCCCTCCCCGGCAGACCTCGCCTGGTCCCGTCGCGACTACCTGGCATCGATGCGCGTCCTGGACGAGCGGATCCGCACCCTCGCCGGCCACCTCCGGGCGCGGGGCCGCTGGGAGAACACGCTCCTGATCCTGACGAGCGACCACGGCCAGACGTTCGGCGAAGGGGGGAGCATGTACCACCGGCTGAACCTCCAGGAGGAGATCACGCGGATCCCCCTCTGGGTGAAGCCGCCGTCCGGGCCGGGCGGTCCCCGCGACCGGGCCTGGGTGAGCCTCGTCGACGTGCCGACGACGGTCGTCTCCGCGATCGATCCCGGCGCGACGTTCGGCGACGCGTCGAGCGTCGCGCTGACGTCGGCGGAAGGAACGGGAGAGCGCACCGTCTTCTCCCTGACCGACGGGCTGGCGAAGCATGAGTCGGGCGCCCTCTCCGCGGCGCGTCGGGAGGAGCTCGACCGGGTCCAGGTCGCCGCGTACCGGGGGCCGTTCAAGACGATCCTCGACCAATCGGGCGTCGAGCACCGGTTCCGCATCGACGGGTCGACGGCGCGCTGGCTCCGACCCGAGGACCCCGACTATGCCGAAGCCGGAGTCGGCGAGCTCGCCCCGAAGCTCCAGACCGTCCTCACCCTGCCCGAGCCCACCTCCGTCTCGCAGAGGATCGCCGGATGGGGATACTGAGCGTCACCGTCATCGTCACCGTCCTCGACGACCCGCGCCTCGCCCGGGCGCTCGACTCGCTCCGGGCCCAGCGTCGACCGCCGGATGTCGTGCTGATCGCGGACGGCGGCCGCTCGCCGGAGATCGCCGCGATCTGCGAGCGGTACCGCGCCGCCGACCCGAGGTTCGTCCACCTCTCCGCCCCGGGCTCGATCACCGAGAGCCGCAACCAGGCGATCCGGTCGATCACGACGGATCTCATCGCGTTCCTGGACACGGACGAAGTGGCGCCGCCGGAGTGGCTCGGCGCGTTGATCGGCCCTCTGCTCGCGGACGAGCGTATCGGGTTCACCGGGGGACCGACGCCGGCGCTCGCCGAGACCGCGAGGAACCGGTCGGCGCAGTACTACAACGCCTACCTCCGCCGCTTCTACGAAGAGGTGGTCCGGAGCCGCCCCTGGGCGATCCCGATGGGGAACTCGGCGTGGCGCAAACGCCTGTTCGACGAGCTCGGCCCGCTCGTCGCGGCGCTGCCCACGAACGGGGCGGAGGACCAGGAGTTCGAGAACCGCGCGGTCCAGCGCGGCTGGAAGTCGGCGTACGTTCCCGAGGCGTTCGTCTACCACGACTACACCGAGCTCGACCTGGGCTCGCTGCTCCGCCGCCAGTACCGGTATGCGAGCGGAGCGTACGTCGTCTGGAGGACCCACGGCACGACGTACGAGGCGTCCCACGCCGACCTCGTCTACCTCGCCCTCCCCGCGGGGGCCGTGCTCGGGGCGATCCTGCTCCTGCTTCCCGGGTCTCTATTCGTCCTCGCAGGATTCGTCCTGCTCGGCGCGACGGCGGTCGGGTTCGCCGCGCTGGAGGTGCGGCTCGCGATCCAGGGCGCGCGCGCCGAACCGGCCTACCCGGGATACCGCTACCGTCCGTGGATCGAACCGCTGCGGAAGTGGGCCACGATGCTCGGGGCGCTCTCCGGGATGCTCGACCGGAAGAAGTCGACCGCCGCGGACCCTCCTACCTCCCCATCCCAGCGCTGACCGCGCTCCCGGGCGTCACCGCGCGTCGCGGTCCGTCGGGCTCCTCAGCCGAACCAGTTCCAGAAGTCGTCCCGCCAGAAGTCGACTTCCTCGGTCACGTGCCGCAGGGGGACCGGTTTCATCCCGTCCCGTTCCGCCGCCTCGAACCGCGCGCGCAGCTCCTCGACCGTCTCCTTCGAGAGGTCGTGGAGCAGCGCGGCGAGGTCGCGAGTGATCCCCACGTCGAGGACCCGGTCGGGGTGCCGAAGGACGAGCCGGTAGTGGTGGCTGTTCGGCATCTCGACCCGGATCACCTGCCAGTCGAGCCGCTCGCCTCGGGTCTCGCCGAGTCGGAAGGCGGCGAGGTTGCCGATCGCTCGGGCGACGAACGCCTCGTCGGATAGCCCGGGCCTCAGGTGGAGGCCGATCTCGATGCCGCGGTGCGTGCCCGCCCCCAATCCTCGGAGGGAGAAACCGTCTCGGGTCGGACCCGTGCGGCACCGACCCGCGCGCCGCGCGAACCTTTCGCGTGCGCCGCGCTCGCACGGAGAGCGAGTGGGAACGGAGAGTTCAAGAGCCCTCCCCGGGCTCTATACATTGTGAAACAGATCCACGTCTGGCCCAACCACATCCGCGTCGCCCACCTCGACCTCGTCCTGCCCCGGCCGCAGCACGAGCCGGTCTCGAAGAGCCTGCGCTCCCTCGGTCGCCTCGGCCTGGACGTCCGGCCGGGCAACGTCGAAGTCCACGACGGCGTCCGCCCCGGCTAGCCAGGCGGTCGATGCTTCCGTCCCGCGCCGCCCGGCCGGTCTGCGAAGTCGACCGGGCCTACCGGGAACTGATCGGTCGCTCGCCCGCCGAGACGTCCGGAGGGTCGAACCCGTGCTCTCCCGAGGCCCCGGAGCCGCGGTCGTTCCCCGCGGCCCGAGCGGGCGAGAAGCAGTACGTGCTCTGCAACGGGCACCTGCGCGATCTCTTCGACGAACAGGCGAAGCTTTCCTCCCTGAAGTCGCACCCCATCCCCCACTAGCGGGGACCCGCCGGTTCGGGGGCAGGCTCCGGCACGCGGGTCGCGGGGCCCCATCGCCCGGGTCGTACGGTCCAACCGCAGAGAACCGGTCGGGACGGGTATCGGTCCCGACGGCGAGGCGCCGAAACTGCTCGCTTCGGCCGTTCGGCGCGGGGTGGCACGCCGAGGGGGGTCGGCGGGATCACGGGTTCTGGGAAAGGTACTCGGCGTCCTCGTCGTGGACCCGAGCCAGCGCCGAGCGCACGATCCGGTTCTGAAGGAATCCGGGGAGACCGACGACGGTCAGCTCACCTTCGCTGACCATCCGAGTTCCGCCCGGGACGTCCGAGTACGCGACCGAGAGGTAGCTTCCGGCGCTCCACGGCCCATTCCCGTCGAGGATCTCCCACCGGAACCGGTCCGGCGCCTGGTACGTCACCTTCCAGTTCGCGGTCGCGACCTTGCGGATCACCTTCACTCCGCGCTTCACGACGTACTCGCCGGGCTTCTGGCTCACCGTCTCCTGGGAGACGACCTCCGGATGGATGCGGGGGATCACCGCATCCTGGGAGTGCAGGTCCAAGAGGCGCCACAGCCGTTCGCGGGGTACGGGGACGGTCGTGTCGTCGGTGTAGCGGACCATGCCTCCGCGAGCCCGACCGCCCCGCATAAGGTTGGCTCCGGCGAACGGGAGGAGTGATAGGGGGCAGCCCCGTCGCGACGAGGGCGACCATGTTCCTTCGCTCCGCCGCTCCCCCGACCCCGGCCGGGGTCACCGCCCGACGGCAGCTCGGACGGGTGCTGACGCTCCTCGGCCTGCTCGATCTCACCGTTATGCTGCTCGTCCTGCTGGTCGCCGTCGAGCGGAGCCGCTGGGGACTGTCCAACCTCGCCGTGTTCGCCGTCCTCGCCGCCGGGGCGATCGGGGTGATCCTCACGCGGATCCTGCTCGCCGTTCGGCTTCGCTCGCGGGCCGGCAACCTTCGCTAGACCCGGGTCGCGACGACGCCCGGACGAGCCGAGGGGATCGGTACGAAGAGGCCCGGGGCGGCTCGCGCCACCCCGGGCCGGGGGAAGAGGTTCGTCGGTCCTGTCCGACGTGCGCCCTAGTAGCCGTACTCGGGCGCCGCCGTATAGACGAGCGAGAACGCCCCGGAGGAGGGGGTCCCGTTGTCCGACCCGAACGGAATGTCGACCAGGACGACGTCCCAGACCATGGCGCCCGGGGCGAGCGTAGCCCAGTTGGAGTACGCATCGCTCGAGGTGCCGGCCGTCGGCGATCCGCTCCAGTACAGCCACCCGGACGCCTCGATGCCCGACAGCGTATAGACGTCAAAGCAGTCGAGGGCCCACGCCGTGCAGATCCCGTCCGCCCCAGCGGTGTCGAGGGCGACGCTCACGTTCACGGGGACGGAACCCGTGTTCTCGAGCTCCAGGTACGCCCGGCAGTTGATGCCGGGAGTCAGGTTCGACGCGACCAGCGAGATCGACGTCTGGGCGGCGTTCTCGTTCGAGAACGAGTAGTTACCGGGCGCACCCGCGACGTTCAGGTTGTAGTAGCAGCCCGTCGTGAAGTTCTGGACGATCTCGAGCCCCATCGTCGCCGCCGTGGCGTTGCCGTTGACCTGGGCCAGGGCGGTGAACGCCGAGAACCCGACGCCGGCCATGCACACGACCGAGATCGCCGCGACCATTCCTATCAGCCATTTCTTCGCCATTTCGATTCCGTGAGGAGATTGCTCTCCGGTCGCCCCATCCCGGTGGGCCTACTAGGGCGTTAGGAACCCATGGAGCGAATCGTCCCGAACAATCGACGCAATGCTTCCTCCGACGCTCCCGCGGGACCCCGCGAGCGTGCCGACCTCCCGGCCGGCCCTGTCGGATCCGCCCCGCCCGGTTCACCGGCTCCCGAAGGGGCTAAAGAGCCGGGCGAGCCTCGCGCCGGGCTCCCCGAGGGCGGCACGCGGCGATGATCGAGACGTACCAGGGAGTTCGGATCCAGCGCGTCGCCCCGATCCGGCTCTACCCGTTCTCCCGGTTCTTCCGGGGGTTCGACCGGGCGCCCCCGGTGCGGGAGCTGTTCGGCGCGAAGGCCGCGACGATCCTGCGGAACCTGAAGGTCGAATTCTTCTCACCGCCGTTCGGCTACATGGGGACGAGCGACGTCGACGGCCACCTGATCGTCAGCAGCCACCACCTCAAGACCAGCGACCTCCGGACGGTCTACCTCGACGTCGTCCACGAACTCTGCCACGTCAAGCAGTTCCGCGCCGGCCGTCCGCTGTTCGACCGGAAGCGCAAGTACGTCGACGTCCCGACCGAGATCGAGGCGTACGCGTTCACGGTCAAGGAAGGCCGACGGATCGGCATGACCGACCCCGAGCTCGTCGAGTACCTCAAGGTCGAGTGGGTCGAGGCGGCCGACCATCGTCGGCTGGCGCGTCGGCTCGGAGTGCTTCCGAAGCGGCGGCGACGCGCGTCGAAGTGACCCGTCCTCCGCGCGCCGGCCTCGGTTTCCGCCGGTGGACCGCCGCCGGACGAGCGCGGTTGGCGGCGTCCTCTGATGACGGTCACCCGGCGGCTCCGCTCGGGACCACGAGAGCGATCGGGGTCTGGTAATGCCTCCAGAGCTGCCAGAAGAACGCGCCGTACAGCCCGTCAACCACCAGCTCGATGGGCAGGCGGATCTGGCTGACGAGCCCGATGAGCGCGATCGGCACGGTCGCCCCGAACGAGAGTAGGATCAGGTGCGGGGCGTTCCCCCTTCGTCCGATCGTCTGGCGTACTCCCAGGAACAGCGCGGCCGCGAGCAGAATCTCGGCCAGTCCGACGAACGGCGCGGGGAGATGGAGATCCTCACCGAAGGCCGGGACGAGCAGCAGGATCGGAAAGAACGCGACCCCCAGGAAGAAGAAGGCGCTTGGACTCAATCTCGCCGTCTCCCCGGGGGGGTCCAGGAATCCCCGGGGGAGGGACACCGCGGCGACCCAGAGCGCGGCCGCGGCGGCCACGGCCCCTACCAGCCAGCCGGGCTCGACCCGCCAGAATCCGGTGATCGCCACGAGGGCGAGTATGTCGGCCGCGTAGACGCCGACCGCGATCGTGCTCTCCCGGCGCGAGAGCAAGGATCGCCCGCGCGTTTCGGGGAGCGCGAGCCCGAGGAGCAGGATCGGGAGCCCGACGCTCAGCACGATATGGATCCCCAGGACGCCGATGAGCCACACCCAGTTGACCCCCGCTGCGCGCCCGTAGTGCCCGAGGGTGTTCACCACGGAGGCGTTCGGATTGAACAGGGTGCTGAGCGCCGTCCCTTCCTCGAGGAGGCCGTACGCCGCTCCGAACAGGAGCAGCGAGCCCCAGCTCCGACCCCATCGGATCCACGCCTCGCGCAGCAGGAGGACGCCGGGACCGTAGAGGCCGAGATTGAGCCCGAGGAACAGGAAGAACACGACCGGGGATGCGACCAGGAGGGCGGTCGAGCTGGAGCCCGAAAGGTACTCCGGGATCCCCGGAGTGAACGCGAGGAGCAGGAGCACGGGGTGTCGTCGGAAGAACGCGACGATCCCGGCCAGCGTTCCGGTCGACGTGGCAGGGCGCATCGACCGGTACCGACAGGCTCCCCTACTTAGAGTCCCTCCGGAGCAAGGCGCCGGGGGGCCCCGCCCGGCGCTGCCCCGGGAGGGTGCCCGGGACGCCCTACGGAGCCCGCGACAAGGCGGAAATATACCTCGGAGTGTCGTCGGTCGAGGTCCCCAACATGCAGTGTGCGGGATGCGGAGCGGAGCTCGCGGCGGGCGCGGCCTCGTGTGCGGCGTGCGGTCGCGCGGTCGGAGTGGGCCAGAAGGCCGAAGCGGAAACGGTGAAGCTCGCGAAGGAGACCGGTGCCGCGGCGGAGAAGGTCGGCAAGGGACTCTGGAGCGGCGCGAAGTCGCTGGGCGCCTCGGCGAAGAAGGAGTTCAAGCGCTCGGACGACGAGAAGAAGGATAGCTAGGCCCGCGTCCTCGATCCACCGGACTCGCGGCGCGCCGTACGCGCGGGCGTCGCGCGGATCTGCCCTGATGCCGCCCGTAGTTCCGGATCGAAACCCCCTTCCCGACGCAGCCGATGGCCCGCCTCCGGGAGCGGGTCGCGCGGCGTCCCGCCCCGCCGAACGCGACGCCGGGGGGCCCGCGAGGGACCGGCGCTCCGGCTCCTTTTAGGTTCGCCGCGTGTGGAGCTCCCATGCGCTCCCGCGCGGGGTTCTCCGAGCAGTGGCAGCGGGAGGAGCGGGCGGAGCGGGACCGGCTCCGCCAACTCGAGGGCCGGCTCAACTCGCTGCTCGATCGGCGCCGCGAACTGGTCGGCCAGGTGCGGGCGCTCACCTCGAAGCAACAGGAGCTCTACTACGGCCAGCACGGCCCCCAGGCGGAGGCCGAACGTCTCCACCATGAGTCCGGGCAGCTCGGCCGCCACCTGGCGGAGCTCCGGAACGCCCGGGACAAGGCCCGCCAGGCGCTCGAGGATGCGGTCATCCGTCGCCGGGAGCTCGTGCTCACGTTCGACCGGGGCGAGCGGCTGAATCCCGAGCAGCTCCGCAAGGAGATGGCGGAGCTCGAGCTCCGCCAGCAGACCCGCGCGCTCCCGATCGAGGAGGAGAACGCCTTGATCGCCGAGCTGCGCCAGAAGGCGAAGGACCTCCAGCTCTACGAATCGCGGAAGGAGATCGCCGCCGAGCACGAGCGGCAGCGCAAGGAGGCCGACGCCGCGATCCTCGCCGCCCGCGCGGAGATCGACCGGATCATGAAGGAGATGGAAGCCTCGCGGGCCGAGCGGGAGAAGCGCCGGTCGGAGATCCCGGCGAACCTGGAGGCGGCCGGGGCCGTCGTCGCGGAGCTTCGGGTGATCGGACGGAACCGCGCCGAGCTGGTGGCCCAGGTCGATGCCCTGTCGCGGGAGATCGCCGAGGTCGAGCGGGAGGGCCGCGAGCTCATGGCCCGGACGCGCCAGCGCGAGGAGGACGCGCGGCTGATCATGGAGGAGTACTCCCGCCCCCTGCCGTCCCCGGATTCCCCCCGTTCGGACCCGGCCACCGAGTGATCCGATGGGCGCGGTCGGAACGAAGAGGGGCCCGAGAGCCTCCCGGCGTCCGGCGCCCCGCGGTGCCCCAAGGGAACCGGTCCGATTCTCGATCCGTCATATCGATCCGAAGGCCGACCCGACCCGCGACTTCTTCCGATACGCGGCCGGCGGCTGGGTCGACGCCCACCCGATCCCGGCCGACAAGACGCGGTGGAGCGGCTTTGATGAGCTGCGCGAACGGAACTTCGCCCTGCTGCGGGAGATCCTCGACGAGGCGGCGCGGACCCGCGGGAGCTCCTCCGACCCGGCGAGCCGCCAGGTCGGCACGTTCTACGCCGCGGCTCTGGACGCCCGGGCGCGGCAGCGGGAGGGGTTGCGCCCGATCGCGACCGATCTGAGGCGGATCGAGGCGATCCGAACCGCCGGCGGGATCGTCCCCGTTCTGGCGGCGCTGCACCGCAAGGGGATCCCGGGGGCGTTCTCCACGGCGGTCGCCCCCGACGAACGTCGCAGTTCCGTGTACGCCCTGTATCTAGGGCAGGACGGCATCTCCCTCCCGGATCGGGACTACTATCTTCTCGACCGCTTCGCCCCCCTTCGGACCCACTACCTCCGCCACCTCCGGGCACTTCGCGTGCTGGCCGGGGACCGTCCGGCGGAGGCCCGCGAAGCGGCGCGGGTCGTCCTCGCGATCGAGACCGCCCTCGCGAAGGCGAGCCGCAGCCGCGTCGACCTGCGCGACCCCGACAAGAACTACCATCGGTTCTCGCTCCGGGAACTCGACCGACGCTTTCCCCGGCTCCGGTGGAGGGAGTACCTACGCCTGCGGGGCGTCCGAGAGATCCCCTACGTGATCGTCGGGCAGCCCGAGTTCTTCGATTCCCTGGACGGCCTCCTCGCGTCGATCCCGCCGGCGCACTGGAGGGCGTACCTGAGCTGGCAGCTCCTGCACGACAGCGCCCCCCTCCTCGCGGCCCGGTTCGAACGGGAGGATTTCGAGTTCTTCCATCGTCGCCTCCTCGGACAGGAGAAGCCGGAGCCCCCCTGGAAGCGGGCGACGGCCCTGGTCGACGCCGCCCTCGGCGAGGCGCTGGGTCGCCTCTACGTCGAACGCCACTTCCCGCCGGAGGTTCGAACGCGGATGCTCGAGCTGGTCCACGACATCCATGAGGTGTTCCGGGCCCGGCTCGAACGGATCCCCTGGATGACCCCGAAGACGCGCGAGCGCGCCGTCGCCAAGTTCGACCGGTTCACGACCCGGATCGGGCACCCGGAGAAGTACCGCGACTACGGCCGGATCCGCCTCTCCGCCCGGGACCCCCTCGGCAACCTGCACCGGGCCTGGGCGTTCGAGATCGACCGGAACGTGGCCCGCATCGGTGCCGCCGTCGACCGGGAAGAGTGGCACATGACCCCACCGACCGTCAACGCGCACTTCGTGCCGACGCAGAACCAGATCTTCTTTCCCGCGGGGATCCTCCAGCCGCCGTTCTTCGACCCGACGATGGACGACCCCGTCAACTTCGGGGGGATCGCGGCGGTCATCGGGCACGAGATCACCCACGGCTACGACGACCAAGGGCGGAAGTTCGATCCGGACGGGAACCTCCGGGACTGGTGGACCCCGAAGGATGCCCGCGAGTTCCGCGCGCGGGCGAACCGCATCGTGCGGGAGTACTCGCGGTTCCGTCCGTTGCCCGGCCTCGCGCTCAACGGAGCCCTCACGGCCGGGGAGAACATCGCCGACCTCGGCGGGGTGAGCCTCGCGTACGAGGCCCTCGCGCACCGGCTCGCGGACGGCCGGACGCCGAACCGGACGATCGACGGGTTCACCCCCGAACAGCGGTTCTTCCTCTCCTACGGCCAGATCTGGCGGGGGTCGATGCGGGAGGCGGAGACGCGGCGCCGGGTCTCCATCGACCCGCACTCCCCCGGCAACTTCCGCGTCAACGGGACGCTCGCGAACCTGCCGGAGTTCTGGAAGGCGTTCGACGTGCCGGTCGGCGCGCCGATGCGTCAGCCGCCGAGCCGCCAGGTCGTCATTTGGTGAGCGCCCTTCGAAGGGGGGCGGCGTCCATGAGGGTCGACCGCTCCGCCCGCCGCCCGCTTCGGGACCCCCGGTGGGGTCGGAGGCGCCCGCGATGACCGCCCCACGGGCTCCCCGAAAGGCCCCCGCGTCCCGCGGGGGGAAGGCGGGGACGGCGGCGGACGAGGTCCGGGAGATCTGGGAGGCGAACGCCGCGTTCTGGGACGAGCGGATGGGAGAGGGGAACGCGACCCACCGCCTGCTGGTCTCTCCCGCGATGGAGCGCCTCCTGGCGGTGCGTCCGGGCGAGACGGTCCTCGAGATCGCCTGCGGGAACGGTCAGTTCGCTCGCCGTCTCGCGACCCTGGGCGCGCGCGTCCTGGCGACCGACCTCAGCGAGGCGATGCTCCAGCACGCGCGGCGACGCACGTCCGTCGATCATCGCGGGATCGAGTACCGACGCCTCGACGCGACGGACCGCCCCGCCCTCCGCGCGCTCGGCGCGCACCGGTTCGCGGCCGTGGTCTGTCCGATGGCCCTGATGGACATCGCGGCGATCGAGCCGCTGGCGGAGAGCCTCGGGGAGCTCCTGGGCCCCGGAGGACGGTTCGTCTTCGCGGTGACCCACCCGTGCTTCAACGGCAGCGGAGCGCGCCGCGTTCTCGAAGAGGAGGACGACGCCGGCACCCTGGTCGAGCGGAGCGGCGTGTTCGTCTACCGGTACGCCACACCCACGACGGCGAAGGGCCTCGCGATGATCGGCCAGCCCCGTCCGCAGCTGTTCTTCGATCGCCCTCTCAACGCGCTGTTGCGACCGTTCTTCGCCGCCGGGTTCGCTCTCGACGCGCTCGAGGAGCCTCTGTTCCCCGCGGAGCTCGCACCGCCGCGGCCGATGTCGTGGGTCTCCTTCCGGGAGATCCCGAGCGTGCTGGTCGGACGGATGCGGCGGTTCGACGGTCCCGGATAGCACCGTCGCCGCAGCCCCGCTCCCCGAACGCTCGGTAGGGAATCGTCTTGAAACTGCCTCCCCTCCGCTCGAAGGTGAGAACGATGCGCGCTCGCGAGGCCCTCACCGCGTCCGGTCCGAACCTCGCCGAACCCGATCGGCCGACGGGCGAGCGAACGATGACGGCGAGCCCCGCCGCCGTCTATCGGGCGTGGACGGAGCGGTTCGACCGCGGGTTCGCCCTCCCGGGCTCTCTGAAGTTGGAGGCGAAGATCGGCGCGGCGTTCTCCTTCGAGACCGAATCTGAGGGCCAACGCCACTCCCAGGACGGGCGGTTCCTTCGACTCGTGCCCGACGCCCTCGTGGAGCGAACCTGGGCGGCGCCCGCAGTGCTCGACGCGGAGACGACCGGGACCGGCGAACTCCTCGCGCGCGGAGCCGGGAGCCAGCTCCGACTCACGCACCGCGGCTTTCGCAACGCCTCCTCGGTCGATCGGCACTTGAGCGCGTTGCCCCGCGTGCCCGATCGTCTGGACCATAGACTGTAGGGAGACGGTCGATCCTGCCAGCGCACCGATGACGATCGAGTTCCCTCCACCGGAGGATCCGTCCCCGCCGTACGGCCGATCGGCGCACCCGTTCTTCCTGCACGACATGATCCTCTCGCAGCCCGCGGCGATCCATGCCACCCTGCGGGGGATGTCGGACCGAGTTCGAGGGATCCCGCCTCCCGCCGCGGCCCGTCCCCTCGTCTTCACCGGGATGGGTACGTCCTTCCACGCGGCGCTCGCCGCCGCCTGGGCCGGCGATCATCTGGGGTGGAATGCGGTACCGGCGTGGGCGGCCGACGCGTTCGAGCTCCTTCTGTCCCTCCGGCGGCTCGACCGCGCCGCCGGGGCGGTCGTCTTCTCCTCCTCCGGCGAGACGGCCCTCACTCTGGAAGCCCAACGGGCGCTCCGCGCAGCGCGCGTTCCGCAGGTGCTGATCAGCGGAACGGCGAAGAGCCGCTCCTCCGACCTCGCGGACCACCTCCTCCCCACGCAGGAGGCCGAAGAGAAGGCGTGGGTCCACACGGTGAGCTACACGACCGCCATCGCCGCCGCCCTCGCCTTGCAGCGCGCCTGGTCGGGCCAGGAGCTTCCCGCCCTTGAGGAGGTCTCACGGTTCGTGCGCGGGGTCGTCGAGCGGGACGCCGAATGGCGAACGACGGCCGAGGAGCTCCGCGACCGACCGAAGTTCCTGATCCTCGGGTCGGGAGCCGCCCAGGCGACCGCCCGCGAGGCGGCGTTGAAACTCCGGGAGGGCGCGGGTCGGTTCGTCGCCGCCGTCGGCGTAGAGGAGTTCCTGCACGGAGTCCTTCCGTCGGTCGACGGCCAGACCGCGGTGCTCGGGGTGGCGGTCACCGATCTCGACCGGCGTCGGGCGGAGACCGCCCTCGCGGCCGCGGGTCGGGCGGGCGCTAAGACGGTGTTGTTCGCCCGGGGCGCCCGAGGCTCGGACGCTGAGTTCAGGCCGTTGCCCGAGGTGGACCCCGCCGTCGCTCCGATCGTAGATATCGTGCCGTTCCAACTGCTGACCTACTGGCTCGCGGTCGGGGCGGGGCGCAACCCGGACGTGATGGGGTACGATGACCCCCGGATCCTGGCAGCGCGACGGATGTACGGGATCTGAGGGCCGGACGCGCGCCGGTCTACGCCTGGCGGGATTCGAGATACAGGCCGATCCCGATCACGATGACCCCGACGCCGGCGATCATTACGCCGGCCTCGAGCGTATTGAACAGACTGTTGTAGAGCGATTGCGTGTTCAAGCCGTTCCCGTTGATCAGATCGAGGAAGTAGTGCACGCTCGCGCCCGAGACGAGGATGCCGGCCCCTTCGATGACGAACCCGATCATCTTGACCAGTCCTCCCCGGGCCTTCCATTCGTTGGCCATCGAAGCGGGGGCCGCGTACGGCGCGGGCGGGCTGCTCGGCGCGGTATTGGGCATCACGGTCGAGGTCTATCGCCCACGGGATATGGAGCTTTCGAACCGGCGAGGGAACTCACGCCGGCCGGAGGTCCTGCGACGCTGCGGTTTCCTCCGCTAGGGGCGACCTGGACCTAGCACCCAGCGAGCCGGCACCCCCAGAGGCAGAATCGGCGTCGGGAGCGACTGGGGGACCACCCCGCAACCCACGCCTCTGATGCCGCATCCATCGGAAGGCACTTCCCCCCGCGCTCGCGCGGGAGCCGGGCGCGGTACGCTCCGGGCGCCTCGAACGGTGACCCGCCGGCGTCTGTCCGAGGGCCTCGGGCGACGCTCGAGCCGCCCGGCAGCGGGGGACGGTCGGTCGGGGCCCGACCCCGATGAGCTCCGGCCGCCGGGACGAGTCTACTTCGGCTTCGGCCACTCGTAGAGGCCGACGACGTTCCCCTCGGTGTCCTTGAAGTAGCCGGTGAAGCCCATGCTCCCGTCGCCGATCGGCTTTCGCTTCTGGAGGATCGTTCCGCCGTTCTTCTCGACCTTCTTCTCGGCGGCCGTCAGGTCCTCGACGACTATCGTTACGACCGGGTGCTCGAGCACTCCGCCCCGCTTCCCGATCCCTCCGCTGATGTGGCCGGGAGACGACGGCATACCCTTCGCATCGACCGGCCCGGTGCTTACCATCGTGTAGTCCATCCCCGGGACCGGCGTCGGCTTCCAGCCGAACGCTTCCGAGTAGAACCTGCGCGCTCGCTCGGTGTTCTCTGCGGGTATCTCAAAGTGGCCAACTTCGCCGCTCATCGGTGTTCGAGCCCAGCCGCCGTGGGGTTTTAGAGCGTGGGGGGAGGCGGTGAAACACCCAGCGCCGAGGGCGGGGCGCGGGGGTCGGCACGGACCCGGGCTCGAACGAGGAGCCCCGAAACCTAGAGGACGAAGCGCGAGGCCGCTACGAGACTAACTCGAGTTCGAGAAGTACCCGCGCGCGCCGTAGGCGATCGCGACCCCGCCCACGATCATCGCGATCACGGCGAACACCACGATCCCTCCGCTCGGGTCCGACTGGGGGGAACACTGGGGGATCTGCGCACATCCCTGATTGTACGACGACACGCCGTGGGAAACGACCGCAGCGATACCGAGCCCGACGATCCCGCCGATGAGGATCAGGATTCCCACTGCGATCGCGCCCGGCGACGTCGTCGGGGCGGACGGAGCCGGGATCGCCATCGGCCGGAACCCGGCCGGGGGGAGCGAGAACGGCGGAGGAAGTGGGCCGCCGCACCATTGGCACACCGCGGCGGCGCCCGGCGTTGACCCGCCGCACCGAGGGCAGACGCTCGGGTGCACGACCCGCAATCTTCTTTCTTCCGATAACCTCTGGGGAGGAGGAAGTGCCCAGTGGCGAAGCGTCGATCCCTCGACCCACTGAGCGGAGACCGATCGGACCGACCGGTCACGGGTCTATGCGCGCGCTGACCGTTCAGGGGGTGCTCAGCCCGCAGGAGCTCTCCGAGCTCCTTCCCGCCGTGGGAGTGACCGTGCAGAGTTCGGTCGGCTACGCTTTCGGCACGATGAATATCGTCCTGTTCGTCGGTCGGAAGTACACGTTCCGCTCGGGCGACTATCTGGGGCTCCTCCTGATGGCGACGTTCGACGCGACGGTGCAACGGATCGACGTCGGTTACGCTGGCGGCGGTGCCGGATTCCTCGGGGCGGTCTGGGGCGCGGGTTCCGACCTTGAGGACCATCTCATCAACGCGATAGTGGACCGTCTCACCGCGCGGTCCCTCACCTGGTCCGAAGTGCGCATGACCACCGACGGGTGATCCTCGTTCGACGGGGTCGGGCCCCCCGGGGAGGCGAGAGCGACCCGCCCGGACCGACCCGGACGGCGCTCGGGGCCGTTGACGGGGGGAGGGAAACGAATTTCCCCTCGGGGTCCTCTGGGAGCCGCATGGCGAGACCGATTGCGGCCGGCGTCCTGACGATCGTGGGCGGGTTTTTCATCCTCATCGGAGGGTTCGTGCTCGCCGTGCTCGGCGCGATCTTCGCGGCCCTGGGGTTCTTCTCGGGATTCTTCTTCATCGGGCTGGCCGTCGGGGCGCTCACGATCGTCGTCGGGCTGCTGATGCTCTTCGTCCCTTCCGCACACGTCGTCTGGGGAATCCTGGCGATCGTCTTCTCCCTCGCCAGCTTCCTGTTTGCGCTCGGCGGGCTCTTCCTCGGATTCCTGCTTACGCTGATCGGAGGGATCCTGGCGCTGACGTGGAAGCCCCCCGTGGATCGGGTGCTCACCGTCGAAGCACACGTCGTCCCGCCCCCGGGCTGACGCCTCGCTGTCCCCCGAGACCAGAAGCGGCCGCGGTGCCGATCCCCGATCGGCGCCGCGGTCCTGCAAGACCGAGCGTCTCACCGGGGAGACGGAACCGGCCCGTGGTTCGCGGCCACCGTACCCTCGATCTCGGCCGGGGTCGGCCGCGCGGCTAGCGGAGGATCGGACTCGGGTGCGCGGAACACGGCGAGTTCGTGGTGGCGCCACCCCGGGCGCCGGAACATGGCCGTGAACCCCAGCTGTCCGAGGGTCTCGCGCATCTCCGCGGTGCGGGAAAAGTCGGAGTAGATGAGGAGCCCTCCCGGGGCGAGCACGCGGCGGATCTCCCGGAGCGCGCCCGGACGTTGGCGGTACTCTCCGTGGCGTTCCTCCACGTGATGGAGCATCAGGATGGCGAGGACGATGTCGAAGGCTCCGTCCTCGAACGGGAGCGATCGGGCATCGACGGCCCGGAGCTCCATCGACGACGGTACGGCTCCGAACCGCCGGACGAGAAGGGCCCGCGCCGCGTCGACCTGACGCGGGTCGAAGTCGGTGACCGTCACCTGCTTCGGCCGATACGTCGCGTGCAGCAGCGCCGAAAGCCCTCCCTGGCCGGCGCCCAGCTCGAGGATCCGCCCGGCCCACGGGATCGGTCCGGCCGACCGGAGCCTCCTCAGGAGGCGGGCGGAGCGGCGGGAGTTGCCGAGGTTGATGAAGAACCGCGCGACCACATTCATTTCGCTCATCGGGCCCGCCCGAGGCCAGTCGGGGTGGTCGACCCTAACGATCGAGCCGACGCCCCCGCCGATCGCACCGACTCGCCTTCTCGGTCGAGGGCCGGGCGCCCCGAACGGCGGCTCATCCGGGAACCGGCCCGAAGAACTCGATCCAATTGCCGTCCGGGTCGCGGGTGTAGACCAAGTTCTCGTGCGTCTCCCGGATCCGCGCGACGATCGGCAGCTTCCGGCGTCGGAGCTCTCGTTCCCACGCCTCGACGTCCGAGACGCGGAACCCGAGGTGGTCGAACTCCGTCCCCTTGCGGATCGGCTCGTAGTACCGGTTCGACCGGGGATAGAAGTTCAGTTCCAGGCGCTGGACCGCCCCGGGGAACTGCAGGTGCACCCAGCGCCCGCCGTGGCCCATCGTACCACGACGGTACACGGTGAACCCGAGCTTCCGGTAGAACCGGAGCGACTTCGCGAGGTCGCGGGTGCGGAGTCCCGCGTACACGAATCGGACGCTGACCTTCGGCATCGATTCTCGGGACCCGCCGGGCGAGATAAATCCGGCGACGCTTCTTCGTTCACCCGGGAGGCCGTCCGCCGGACCACCGGGGGCCCGGCGAGGGGATCGCGCTCAGCCCGTTCGGGGCGAACGCGCGACCGGGAGCGGTGGGTCGCCCCTCTTAGAGGGAGTCGTGCGGACGACGCGGACGTTGACGTCCGACCGATAGGTGCGTACCTCGAGGGAGGAACCCTGCGCGTGCAACGCCTTCAGAAAGACGTCCGCGTCGACCCCGGGCCCGTCCCGCCACTTCGCGACGTACAGGGACGCTCCCTGCTGGCCCGGTACGGCGAGGCCGCCCGCCACCAGCACGCGGAAGTCCTCGTCCGAGAGCGGGGTGAACGGGGTCGCCAACATTCGGCCCCGACGAGGGTAGCTCTGTTTGAACTTCTTCATGTTCTTCCTTGCACGCCCGACTCACGAGCGTGAAAACTCACTGGACGCTCCCCGCAAGGCGTCGGTAGGTGATAAGGCAGGGGTGGCGACCCGCCCCGGCGGTGGGTCGGGTCGACCCGAAGTTCCCGTCAGCGATCCTGTGGTCGCCGACCCCACCCCGGGGGGACCGGCTCGCGTGCGACGCGCTCAGCCACGGTCCCGCGGGGCGCGGTCGGGCTACGGGTCTACGCGGGAAGGGGGCTGACGGACTTGCCGGGAGAACCCGTGACCGTGAGGCGGGCGGGCCGGTTCCCCGGACGATCCGGCCCGGGGGCTCGGCCCTTCTCGCGGCCGAGCAGGCCGGACGCTTCCAGCTCGTTCTTGATGCTCTGGACGGCCAGCTGTACATCGGTCGGTCGGCGCGCGCCGGTGCAGACGAGGCGGCCGCTGCCGAACAACAGCACGACCACGCGCGGCTCCTCAATCCGACAGACGAGGCCGGGGAACTGCTCCGGCTCGTACTCGACCCGCTCGAGCCCGAGGGTGATCGCGACCGAGTTGAGGTTGATCTCGCTCTGAAGGTCGGCGGTCGCCACGATGTTCTGCACCTGGATCTTGGGGTGGAGAGGGATCTTCTGGCCGGTGCTACGGATCAGGTCCGAGACGATCCGCAGCGTGGTGTCTACCTGCTTCCAGCTCTTGCCGCCCGTGCAGACGACCTTGCCGGATTGGAAGAGCAGCATCGCGGTCTTGGGGTCCTTCAGACGGTAGATGAGGCCGGGGAACCGCTCGGGCTCGTACTCGGCCCCGTCCAGGGCGAGCGCGATCGATTCGAGGTCGAGCTTGACGCCGAGCGACGCGGAGGCGACTACGTTCTCGATCCGAACTCGCATCATGGTTCTCTTATATACTGTTTAAATACCTATATAACGCCGCCCCCCTCCTCCGCGCAACGGCCTAGACGGGAGAGCCTCGACTCGTCGTCCAACCCTCGAACCGGTAGACCCGCCGGGCCGCCTCGTTCGTCCGATCTCTCGGCGGTGGACGACCTGCTTCCCGACGAAAGTGTCCGCCTGTTCTAACGGGGGGTGGCCCCCCTCATTATCTCGCCCGGCTCGGGGGAGCGCGGGCGGGAGCGGCGACGATGGCGTTTTTCGCGGTGGTGAACGAGCAGGGTCCGGCGTGGGTGGAAGGGCGTCCGATGCGGGAGCAGGTGGGATGGAGCGAGCACGCGGCGTTCGTGAACGGTCTCGTTCGCGCGGGGGTCATCCTCATCGCGGGGCCGCTGGGGACGGGACCCCCGCACGTCGCCCTCCTCTTCGTCCACTCCGAGAGCGAGGACGAGGTGCGTCGCCGTCTCCTCGAGGATCCCTGGATGGGCTCGGGGGTCCTACGGATCCGCTCGGTGGAATCGTGGGCCGTGCTGGCAAGCGACGATCGGCTGGACCGCGTCCTCGCCGAGATCATCGGAACGGCGCCGTAGCGCCGAACGGTGGACCGCCCTCGCGCCGGCCAAACCGTCCCTCCGTGGCTACGACCGCATCGGACGGGCTCCGGGCTCCAGCATCGCGCGGCCGCGGCCGAGCCACTTTCGGAAGCTCTCGAGATCCCGCCGCTCGACCACCCTCTCGAGCTCCGCGAGCCGGGAGCGAAGGGTCCGGTAGATCGCGCGGGAGTGCGGATTGGAGGCCTGGATCTCGAGATACAGCTCGACCCCCTCGCGGGCGACCGACAGCGCGAGGGACGACTGTCGGTGGAACGTCGTGCTGGCGGCCCGGGCGAGCCGGGCCGGTGAGCCGCCGCCTTCGGAAAGGGCACCGAGGAAGAGCAGGTTCACCGCGTGGCTCAGGCCGAGGGACTCCGCCATCAGCCGGTCGTGTTCGGCGAGGCTCACGTCGCTGATCGTGAGCGCCGAGTGCTCGAAGAGGGAGCGGGCGGCGGCGTCCGCCGCCGGGACCCCGCACCCGACGATCAGGAGGTTTCGTCCGGAAAGGGTCCGCGCGGACGGCCCGAACATCGGGTGCACGCTCGTGAGGAGGCGCCCCCGACGAACGCCCCGATGGATCGCCGGCACGATCGGGGCCTTTACGCTCAGGATGTCGAAGATCAGTAGGTCCGGACCGGACGCGATCGCTTCCTCCAGAAGGGGGGCAGTCGATGCCATCGGGGTCGCGAAGACGAGGCCGTCCATTCGTTCGGCCGCCGCGGTCACTCCCGGGAACGTCGGGCGATCGCGCGGTCGGGCCCTCGGATCGACGACCGACACCCGGTGGCCGTCGGACTCGAAGAACTCGCGCAGCCAGCGACCCATCGCCCCCGCCCCGCCGACGATGCCGAGGTCCAGCGCACCGGACCGGACCCGGTTGCGGGGTCGGTGAACCAGCGGCTCCTGGACCCGGACGGACTCTTCGATCAACCACCGGGCGAGCGCCTCGCTCCGGGCCGGGTCGACCCCGGCGGCCCCGAGGCGACGAACCCACCTCCGGACGACCGCACCTTCCACCCCATAGTCCCGCAGCGGGAGACCAAGGCGAGACTTCGAGCGCGCGACCTTGCGGGCGAGCGCCAGGCGACGCCGAACCCGCTCGGCCAGCTCCCTATCCAGCCGGTCGATGTCGCTCCGGAACGCCGGGAGGGCGTGCGTTGGGTCGGACATGCTCCGCACCGGGAGCGTCGGACCTTAATACCATGTCACACCATAGCACGGACGAGAGCGGCGGGGAGGGGAACGGGGCCGACCGGGGACTCGCCCGGTGACCCGGGTACGAGACCCGGGGAACGGGTTGGCGGGTGCCGCCGCCCCGAGGGGGCGAGTCGGACCGGACTACGGGAGGACCGTGATCTTCCCGGAGCGGCCGAGCGAGACCTGGAGCTTCCCCTTGAAGTCCTTGACCCAGCCGTCCGTGATCTGGAGCTTCGAGCCGACCTTGTACTTCGTGATGTCCTCGCCCCACAGGGTCAGCGTCGTGGTTCCGGTGTCGTCCTGAAGCGTGGCGTCGGCCACCGAGGAGGTGCCGCGCGAGGTCGTGACCTCACGGGGCGCGGAGATTGCGGTGATCGTTGCGGCGAAGGTCGCGTTCTGGTTGGCGCGGATGCTTGCGATGTCACCCATGGTATGCGACGGGAGCCGGGTGGGGTTAATGCGGTTTTCCCCACCCCGCGAACCCGGTCGTCGGCCAGCTCCGGCCACCATCCCACCCTAGTCTAGTGGTCGTCGCGACCCATCCCGATGCGGGTGCGGATCTTCGCCCCGCGTCCGCGGGCGCACGTTGACGTGGGGGGTGTCGGTAGGGCACCCCGGCGGGGATCCCGAGCTACAGCCGCACCCCGCCTGACCACTGCCACGATCACCGAGCGGTCCCGGCCAGGAGGTCCGCCGGTCCCTGGGGGCGATGAAACCCTCTTATCCGAGGAGGGCGGGTATGACGCTCGTGGAGCGGCCCAAGTCTCGCGTCCGATTCGACCCGGCGCCCGGGTGGACGGCCCTGGCCGGCGGCGTCCATGTCCGGCGCATGGTGGACGGCAACGGGAGCTCGATCAGCCTCTACCACATGGCCCAGGGACGCCGCTTCGAGCTCCACGAGCACCCGTTCGCGGAGCTCGGCGTGGTGTTGGCCGGGGAAGGCACCCTGCTCGTCGTGGACGAGGAGCGGCCCCTGCGGGAGGGTGACTCGTTCTACATACCGGGCGGGATCCCCCACGGCTTCGCCGTCGGATCCGACCGTCCCGTCGTGATGCTCAACGTCAGCGTGCCCCAGCTGCCCCAGGGCGTCGATCCCCCTCCGGCGGCCACATTCCGCCACGCGGCCCTGGTCGTACGGGCCGGCCCGACCGAGTCGAAGGAGCCGTCGAAGCATCGGGGCCGTCGATCGGTGGAGTGAGTGCTCATCGGGTGGAGCGGGCCTCCGTCGCGGTCGTTCGTGAACGACCCGGTGCTGGTATGGGTCCCAAGGGTTCCGGCCGCAACGCCGCTGCTTTCCGTACTGGCCCGAGCGTTCCGGGATAAGTACCCTAGAAGGCCGTTCCGGCGCCCGCCGGAGAGAGGAGCTCCCGCATCGATGAGCGAAATCCAGCCGCTCGACCGGGAGAAGCTCAACCAGTTCATCGGGAGGTTCGGTCAAGATCTCGGAGCCGCGATGCACGGCTCCACCCTCGTGCTTGGAGAGCGCCTCGGGACGTACAAGGCGCTGAACGTGCCAGGGGGGACGGACGCCCGGGGAGCTCGTGAAGGCGCCCGAGAGCCCGTTCAACCGGGTCTTTGAAATCCGAGCGTGGAGAACCGGCGCGCCCGTCGTGCGGGACGGGATCCGTGCGCCGGCGATACCGCCTGCACGGTCCACGCGGGCCGGGCGGGAGGATCGCGCTCAGTCGGAGGCTTGGCGCGCCCGGACGAGCGCGTCGAGGCGGGGGCCTCTCGGCGATCCGGGCCGGAGCGTGATCGGGTCCCCCGACTGGAGCACTCCTTCCTCCCGGATCTTGAGGTAGAATCCGGTGCGCCCGGAGTCCAGGAACCACCGGACCATCCGGTCGGTCCCGAATCGAAGGGCGAGCTTCGAGCACGGGAAGCGCGGGCGGGTCACTTCCAGTTCCGCGCTCCCGATGCGGAGGCGATCGCCCTGGTGCACGCCGGTCTCGATCAGGCCCTCGGTCGTGAGGTTCTCGCCGAACGCTCCCCACTCCAGCGAGCGGTGAGGAAAGACCCCCCGCCAGTGCGCATAGTGCTCGGAGGGGTAGAGATACACCGCCTTCTCCTCTCCTCCGTGAACCCGGAGATCGGCCTGACGGTCCCCCTCGAGGTTGTTCCGCACGACGCGGACCGGCCCCCGGACCGGCGACTTCACTATCCCGGAGACGACCGGCGCGCCCCCGGCCGTCCCGAGGAGTGCCGGGGTCCCCACGTTCACGGACAGGACGAGCACGGTCGGCTCGGGGTACACCAACGCTCATAATGCCACCGCGCCCCCGGCCGCTGCGCCGGAGGCTCGGAGGTCCGAGGGGTGATGCTCGGGGGCCCCAGGTCCCGTCACCCCGACCCGGGGGGTGCGCTCAACTACTCTCGGCCGGTGCCCGGTTGACGTCCGGGCGCACCGGGCAGGGAGGGTGAGGGGCGATGGATTACACGGTAGCGATCGTCGCTCTCGGACTGATCGTCGCCTTCGTGCTCATCGTCTTTCTGATCCTGGGCCTGTACCTCATCCACGAGAACCAGGTCGGGATCGTCACCCGCAAGCTGGGCGGCAAGCGCATGCCGCCCGGACAGGTGATCGCGCGGCACGGTCAGATCGGCGTCCAGGCGGCGACCCTGGTCCCGGGACTGTACTACCGGGCCCCGATCATCTGGAGCGTCCAGAAGGTCCCGGTCATCGAGGTCGGTCCGGACAACATCGCCACGATCGAGGCGATCGACGGCCGACCGCTCAAGCAGGGCCGGCGGTTGGGCGATGAGGTGGAGTCGAACCAGTTCCAGGACGGAGAGCGATTCCTGGACGGGGGCGGATTCAAGGGTCCGCAGGTGGCGTTCCTTCGACCGGGCCGGTACCGGCTCAACACCCGCCTCTTCGCCCCCACCCTCCTCGGAGCGATCCAGGTGACGGCCGGCAAGGTCGGCCTGGTGACCGCCCAGGACGGGAGGCCCCTGCCGTCGCGGCTTCTCGTCGCCCCGACCCCGCTCTCGACCCCCACCCACCAGTTCCCCGCGGCGCGCGACCACAACTTCTTCCAGGACGGCCCCGCGTTCCTCGACAGCGGGGGATTCCGAGGCCCCCAGGTCGACACCATCCAGCCGGGGACGTACTACGTCAACCCCCTCCTGTTCGAGGTCGGGGTCATCGACAACTACGAGGTGCCTCCGGGATTCGTCGCGGTTCTTCGGTCGAACATCGGCGAGGAGCTCGACCGACCTCAGGATCACCCGATGCCGGTCTCCTCCGCTCCCGATTTCGACCAGAAGCTGACCGCGGAGGTCGAGAGCCTGCTCACCACCGACCGGAACCGCCGGGGGATCTGGCGCAGCCCGCTCGCTCCGGGCAAGTACAATCTCAACACGAAGGCGTTCACGGCCTACCTCGTTCCGACCAGCGCGATCATGGTGGATTGGGCGAGCTCCGAGCGACCGAGCGCCCCGGGGATGTCGCGCCCCTCGGCCGCTCCGGCCCGGGACCAGTCGGCGTATCCGTACCTGACGGCCGACTCCGCCGCCGGGGTCGAGTTCTTCAAGTTCAACCAGCTCAAGGTGACGAGCAAGGACGGCTTCCAGCTCGAGGTCGACGTCCGGATGGTCATCCGGATCCTCCCGGAGAACGCAGCGTTCGTGATCGCCCGGTTCGGATCCGTCTTCAATCTGATCCAGCAGATTGTCCATCCGCTCATCGACGCCGAGTTCCGGAACAACGCCGGCGAGAAGCAGGCGCTCGAGTTCGTCCGCAGCCGCTCCCAGCTGCAGCAGGAGGCGCTCGACAAGGCCCGGCTCGCCTTCCAGCGGTACATGGTCGAGGCGCAGAACCTGCTGATCTCCTACATCCAGGTCGACGAGACCCTGCTCGCCACGCAGACGAACAAGGAGATCGCCGTCCAGCAGCAGGCTCAGTACGTCGAGCAGGCGTCCGCGGAGCGCCAGCGGATCTCCGTGCAGGAGATGACGGCGCGGGCGAACCTGCAGCCGCAGGTCGTCCAAGCGGACCTGCAGATCGTCATCAACCAGAACAACGCGAAGGCCGCGGTGAAGCAGGCGGAAGGGGTCCGCGACTCCACGCGGATCGTGGCTGACGGGAACGCCGCGGCGATCCGTCGCGTCGGAGAGGCCCAGGCCGACGCCTACCACGCCCAGGCCGACGTGATCGGTTCCGACAAGGTCGCCCTGATCAAGACGGTCGACCTGCTCCAGGCCGGCAAGGTCCGGATCACGCCGGACACGCTCGTCACCGCGGGCGGCGGCGCCGACGGGACCAACACGATGTTCTCGGCGTACCTCGCGACCCTGCTCGCGCAGAAGTCCCAGGCGACGGCGACGCGGTACTCCCCGAGCCAGGAGCCGGACTATATTTCGCCGTTGACGAGCGCTCCCTCCCACCAGGATCCGAGCATCCCGCTTCCGCCGGACCCGATCCCCTCCCTCTCCGTCCCGCCTCCCGACCCTCCCGCGGACCCCGTCCAACGGATCAAGCTCTCCAAGCGGCCCAGGAGCGACGACACCGATGGCGACCCGTCGTAGCGGCGGCGATGCGCTCTCCGAGCGCTCCCGGCACGCTCCGGAGGAGAAAGCCACCGGCGGCGAGCCCACGGGACGGTGACCGGATGGTGCGCAACCAAGGACGAGTGACCCGGTTCGTGGTGATGGCGGTCCTGCAGGCGGCGCGGGCCAAGACCCTCGGCCTGCCGCTCGACTCCGCGTACTCCTGGGGGTTGAACCGGGCGATCTTCTACGCGGCGGCGAAGCGGGGATTCAGCGGGAGCGCCCCTTCGCGGGACGCTCCGTCGTCCGGCGGCCCGGAGCACCCCGTGCCCGAGCGGTTCCGGCTCGGCGACGAGGAGGCGATCCGCGACCCGAGCTCGCCGGAGCTCCTCTTCACCATCGGCGGGCGCGACCAGACCCAGCAAGCGTTCGAGGAGGCCGTGGTCGCCCGGTTCGGCACCCCCGAGAATTTCCGGACCGCCTGGAAGGAGGCGCTCGCCGCGATCGAGACGCACGACCGCGGGGCCCTCGAGTCCCAGCGACGGTTCTACGCTGAGGTCTACAAGCCACGGCGGGACGAGCTGTCGGACTCCTGGAGCGAGCGGTTCTCGCCCCCGCCCAAACGCTCGCCGCGTCAGCGAACGGAGTAGAGTCCGGTCTTCGGATCCCACCGGATCCCGCCGCTGCGGAACGCCGTCCAGAGGATCGCGGCGGCGAACTGGCGACCGACGCGCCACGCCTCGGGGGACTCCACGGGCTGGTCGGTCATCGGACCGTCGCTCGGCGCGACGCAGAACCCCGAGTGTCGCAGATGCTCCCAGAGGGGGCCCGCGCCGGTCGGCGGGTAGCCGTACTTGATCACCTCGCGGACGTGGCCGAGGGCCGTCTCGACCGGGTCGCCGTGCTCGCACCGTACCAGGAGATCGACCATCTTCGCTTTGGGGGGGATCGGACCGGGCCCCGCCGAGCAGAATTGGTGCGCTTTCCTCTAAATGAACCCCTCGCGGCACGCGCAGGCGGCCCCGAGGACCTCTCCCTCGCGACCGGCGGGGTGGATCCCCGGGCGGAGCGGGGCGACGAAGGCGCTTGTGGTGCGCGCGACGTTAGGTACCGTACGTCACCAGGATCTTTCCGCGCGCGTGCCCTTCCGCGAGGTACCGAATCGCCGCGGGGACCTCGGAGAGAGGGTACCGTCGGTCGATCACCGACGTCACTTTGCCGGATACGAGAAGCGCCGCAATCTCCTCGAGGCTCTTGCGCTGGATCGAGGCGATGAAGAACCTCAGCCGCGGTCCCACGATCTGGGAGGCCGCCCACGTTCCCAGGAGGCGTCGTAGCACGGTTCCCACCGGCCCCGGCCCGGCCCCGATCGCCACGAGCGTCCCCCGGCGGTTGAGCGCCGCGCGATACTGCGCGAGCGAGTGGTTGAGCTGGGTGTCGACGATGAGGTCCCACCGGAGGCCGCTCCGGGTGAAGTCCTCCGTCGAGTAGTCAAAGACGCGGGAAGCGCCGAGCGATCGGGTCTGCTCGACGTTCTGGGGGCCCGACACCGCGCTCACCTCGGCGCCCAGCGCCGCGGCGATCTGCACCGCATAGGTGCCCACACCCCCCGACGCTCCGTTGATCAGCACCCGCTGCCCCGGACCGAGATGCCCCCGGTCCCGGAGCCCCTGGAGGGCGGTGACGCCGGCGATCGGCGCCGCGGCGGCCTGCTCCGGCGAGAGCCCGGCCGGACGCAGCATCACCTGGCTCTGATCCGCGACCGCGTACTCGGCGAAGGTTCCCCGACCGACCCCGAACACCTCGTCGCCGACCCGCAGGTCCTTCACGTTCTTGCCGACCTCCTCGATCCGCCCCGCGAAATCGCTGCCGAGCCTTCCGAGCCTCGGTCGGAGGAATCCCTGACGCCGGCGGAGGAGAAAGGGCGGCTTCAGCGAGTGGCGGTCGGCCGGATTCACGGACGCGGCCCGAACGCGGACCAGCAGCTCGTCCTCGTCGCGGAACGTTGGCAGAGGGACGTCCGTCCACGCGAGGACGTCCGGAGGGCCGTAGCGGTCGAACGTCCACGCCTTCATCGTGGCAGGGAGACCGGACGAGGGGGTAGCCATCGGGCGAGGAGGGTGGGAACCTTCGGTGTATTCGAGGTCTTCTAGGGGGCGGAGACTCCCCGGGAGTGGGCGGGCTTGCCCGAGCCTCGCGCCGACTCGCTTTGTCGCCGTCCGCGGCCGGACTCGTGGGCGGGCAACGAGCCTCAAGTAGGTCGACGGGAATGCGCGAGAGGAATGGACCCGGGCGGTGCAGCGACGACCCCGGCGGGCCCCCGCACCCCCGGTAGGGCGTTCGGAGCGGAGGCGTCCGTGGCGCCGGCCTTCCTGGTCGAGTACCAGGACGCGAACGAGAACCGCTCGCTCACGGCCGGGCTCGGGGGAACGTGCATCGCGATCCTCACCTTCGTTCTGATCTTTCTGTACGACCGGGCCGCGGCGGGGCAGATCGACGACCGGCTCTACCAGGCGACGCTGCTCAACATCGTCGTGAGCCTGTTCCTGATCTCCCTCTCGTCGCTCAACTTCTGGTTCGAGATGGAGTGCCTTCGCACCCAGCATCCCCGCGCCTCGCTCTATGAGATGCGGGCGCACCGGCTCTTCGCCTCGAGTCTCGTCCTGCTCCTGCTCGAACCGACGCTGATCCTCCTCACGGTTCGGCTGTACTACGTCGGCGCCGTGGCCGCCGTCCTCTGGGTCGTCGGTCTCCTTGCCCTGGCCCACGGCTGGCGCGACGTGCGCTAGTCCGAGGGATCGTCGTCCCCACGATCGCCACGCCACGAACGAAAGGCTCGGGGCTCGCCTCGGGCGTACCGCGCGCTCGCCGCCCGGGCCATGCGCGCGGACCAGGATTCGACGCTCACCGAGACTCGAGACGAGAGCGTCCGCTGCGGGAGGGTCCCGCCCGACGGGGCAAGGCGAGGCGTCATGTTCGGCGCCCCGTTCCGCGTCCTGGGGGGGACCCGGTGCCCGGCGTTGAGACGAGGTTTCGGGCGGCTCGGCTACCGATCGAGACCCCTCGGTTGATCCTTCGACTGCCGACGCGCGCCGACATCCCGGACCTTAGGAGGAGTTTCCGCGACCCCCGAACCGCGATGGCGGTCGGCGCTCCCCTCCACTCGCGCGAGGAGATGCGGGACCCCGGCGCGATGGTGCGCCGGACCCGGGCCGAGTACCGGACGGGAGAGCACCTCTCGCTCTCGGTAGTGACCCGGCGGGACGGCCGATGCATCGGACGGGTCGGTTTGAGGGGCGTGGTCTGGCCCTACCGGAAGGTCGAAAGCCTCTCGTACTGGATCGACCCGGGTCACTGGAACCGGGGGTACGCCACCGAGGCGTCGTACTTCCTTTGCCGCGTGGCGTTCACCCGCCTGGCCCTGCGTCGGATCGGATCCCAAGCGCTCGACCGGAACGCTGCGTCCCTGCGGGTGCTCCGGCGATTGGGGTTCGTCGAGGAAGGGCGGGAACGGGCCGCGGTCACCGTCGGGAGGCGGACGATGGACATGATCCTCTTCGGACTTCTCCCGAAGGAGCTCCCGAAGGAGGGGGCCCTTACGGCGGTCTGGCGGGGAGCCCGGTGAACCCGGCTCGCACGGTGCCGGCGACCCGGGATGGCCCGTAGGGACCGGTCGCGGCCCCTACCGAAGCGTTCCCTTCCAGATCGCGGGGACCCGGCCCGAGTAGCTCACTCGGCTCGCCCCGAGGAACGACGCGAATCGCTCGATCGTCGCGCCGATCTCGGCGACGACCTCTCGGTCCCGGGGCGCGCCCGGTTCGGCGTGGACGGCCTGGATTGCGAGCTCGCCGCGGGCCTTGTCGAGCCGAGGATCGATCCGGCCAATGAACCGTTCCCCCCAGAGTATCGGCAACACGTACGTCCCGTACCGCCGCTTCTCCTTCGGCAAGAACTGCTCCCGGACGTAGTCGAAATCGAACAGGCGCTTCGTCCGCTCGATGTGGCCGAGCATGTTGTCGAACGGGGGGAGGAGCGAGAGTCGGGGCTCCCACGCGCTCGACGAGACGGAGTCGAGAACGGGTTCGTCCTCGGCGAGAAGGTACCGCTCCTCCCGTCCGGTGAGCCCTTCGACCTCCACCCGGCGGATGCGCGACCCCTCTTCGAGGCGGCGAAGGGTCGCCTTCAGATTCGCGTACCGTCCTCGGACGAAATACAGGGTGATCTCCCGGGGAGTCGCGGTCCCGAGCGCATGGATCGCTCGCACGGCCGCTTCCTGTTCGGCCGCCTCCTCGGAGAGGGCGGTCTGGTCGACCCAGCTCGGTAGGAACCGCTCGGCCAGCCCCCAGAGATTCTGGTTCCCTTGATGGCCGACGACCATCACGTCCCCGCTCATGAGCAGGTGGAACAGCATGTGCGCGACCGTGCTCGTGGGCGTCCACTCCCCGTCGTTCCGACGCGTCCGCGCGTGGTCTTCGAAATCGCCCAGCGTACACGGTCCCTCGCGAAGGCGCCGGAGGATCCGGGCGCGCAGGTCCCGGTGGTCATCGAGAAACCTCTGCGCGCGGATCCGATGGCTCCCCCACGACTTCGACAGGGACCCAGGGTACCGGCGCATGAGCGAGTGGTAGAGCGGGTAGTCCTCGGTGAGGACGATCGACGCCAGCGGCGTCCAGTGCTCGAACAGCTTCTTGTCGACCCAGAGCAGGCGCTCCAGGTCCGACGCTCGAAACGCGTCGACGCGATTCCAGAGGGAGATCAGGTGGGACGGCGCGACGATGCTGACAGGATCCCACTGCACGAAACCCAGTTCGCGGACCACGGAAAGGATCTCCTCCGATCGGGACCGGCGCCGGCGCCGCGGCCCGAGATGCTGGTTGGCGACCGCCAGTCGGCGGACCGACCGGAGCGACGCGCGAATCGGAGCGCGGTTCATCGGGCCGGTCGTCACCTCCGCTTTCGGTCGCTACGGTCGCGACGACGTTCCGGCCTCGAGAGGAGCACGAACCAGGACCGGAACGAGCAGATGTAGCTCCTTCCTGCTCCGATAGTACTCGATCTCGGGTCGAGACGGGTCGACGGTGTAGGTCTCGGCCATCTCCCGACCGATCGAGGGGAGCCTTCCGGCCGCGATGATGCTCTCCCAGTCGGTGATCTTTCGACGGACGTACAGCCCGCCGGGGATGCGCCCGAGCTCGAGATCCATCCTCTCAGGCTCCTCCCCCTCCTGACGCTGGACGCAGGCGAAGTACTCTTCCCCCTCGGGAAGGATACGGATCGTACCGTAGAAGTGGCGCCCGCGCAGGCTGGCGAGCTTCGACTCGAGGAGGCGAAAGGCCTCCGCCGGACCGGCGCCCTTCATATCGGCTCGCACCCGCAGCACCTCGATCTCCTCTCGTTCCACGTACGTGTCCATGGTCCATCGATCCCCCGACGCGTCGTCGGTCTATGGGAAAGTCGGCGACACCGCGAAACGGCCCGCAGGCCGCCGTTTCGATTCGGTTGAAATCGCAATCCTCCCGGGAGCGCCCTCCGTGGATTCCAAACGGGGATCCGAAAACATCCCCTGCTCATTCGAGCAGGGTGAGAGGTTAACGCAAGCAATCCCCTGGGCGAAGGAACACGGCCGGCCGGGGCCGTTACCTCTTCTTCTTGCTCTTCGTCTTCTTCTTCGGCATGACTGAGCACGGTAGGCCGCGGTGTTACATTAGGAGGAGTTGTCGGGCCGGCGCGACCGTTCCGGCCGATATCGGCGCGTTCTGAGCCGCCTTCAGGCGAGCGCGGGGATCGATCGGTCGAGGATCCGGGCGACGGACGGGATCTCTCCTAGCCGCGTGGTTCTCCCGACCGCCAGCGGCCCCGTTCGGATCCCCTTCTCGCACGAGATGGTCGCCTCGTGCCAGTCCCGGGGACCGAGACCCTCGAGGTGCAGGATGACCTCGAAGACCGAGATCGCGGTCGTCGGGGCCTCGGCCCAGAGGGCGACCTGGCACGTCCCCGCGTCGAGCAGGGCCCGCATCAGCGGGGCGATCCGTTCGAGCGAGTAGACGGTCGCGAGCCGCTGCGAATTGGCCGTGACGAGGATCGATGGGAGGCGATCGCCGGTCGTGGTCGAGATCAGCTTCTGCGCATGCGACGGCATGCGAAGGAACTCCACGAGCCCCTGCAGCGACCCCGGAGCTTCGTCGGACCGGATGAGCGCGGCGGCGGCCGACTGGGCTCGGTCGGCGCTCTGGTCGTCCGGCTCGAGCTCGCGGGGGGTCAGGACGTAGAGCGAATCCTTGTCGACCGCACCCGCGGCCATCGGATCGAGCGGGTCCAGGATCTCGCCGGGAAACCGGACATCCGTCCAGTAGACCCTCGCGGAGTACGGGGCGAGCGCCGCGTAGGCGAACCACTTGAGCAGCGAGCGGCTGCCTCCCGAGATCAGGATCGAGGTAGGCTTGCGGAACCCGCCCGGGAACAGCTCGCCATTCCCCGCCGGGCTGCTCACGGTCGGTGACAAATGCGTCCCTCGGATAAGAAGGCCGCGGTGTCCGACACAGTAGGCCGGGCCCGGCGCTCCGGAGGGATCCACCATGGCCGTCGTCGAATTCTCTCCCACGGTTGTTCCAAGAACCCCCGGGTCGGCAGCGGATCGAATCGGCGCAACCAGCGCGGGCGGCCCGTCTCGGCCGCGTGCACCACTCCGTGCATCGGCGCGACCGTTCGATAGAAGGCGAAACGGGAGTCGACGGTCCGGTTGAGGCGAGCGCCTCGCCGTTGGTTCCCGTGCACGGATACGATCCAGTCTAGCCACCCCAGGCCCGTGAGATCGAAGGCAGGGCTCCCGAGCGCGGTCTCCTCGCAATGGATCGCCCCGGAACGCGGGTCGTCGGCCTCATCCCAGAAGAGGTGGCCGGATCCAAGTCTCGGAGACGTCTGTGTCACCCCTGTGACGTGAGACCGCGCCGTTGTCGGGGAAGGGTAGTGTACTTGAGCCGCGCCGCTTTCGACCCGCCATGCCGGACCCGGACGTGGTGCGCCCCCCGATGGTCAACCGATCGATCGGAACCCCGAGCAGCGACTTCGTGATCTCAGAGAATCTCACTCCTCCCGGGCGGGGAGGCACGGCGCGCCGGGGCGTGCCGCTGCATCGCCACCGACTCGAGGACGAAGCCTGGTACGTTCTCGAGGGAGCGCTTCGGTTCCAGTACGACCGTCAGGAGATCGACGCTCCGGCGGGCACGGGAGTGCTCCTTCCCCGGGGGACGGCGCATACCTTCTGGAATCCGGGACCGAAGCCGGCGCGATACCTGTTGATCATGGGACCGAAGACCGCCGGTCTGCTCGACGTGCTCCACGGCCCGAACCGCCCGGCCCCCACGGGGCTGAAGGCGCTCTACGATGCCTTCGAGATCGACCTGCTCGAGTAGGCCCGTCGGTCACTTCACTTCGGTGAGCAGCTTCCCGAGCGCCCGGTCGAAGTCGGCCGGCCGCGAGAGATTGACGAGGTGGTCCGCCCCCGGCACAGGAACCAGGCTGGCCCCCGGGATCCCCTGAACCACGGTGCGAACGATGAAAGTCATCGAGGGTTCGTCCCGATCTCCGAGCAGCACCTTCGTGGGGACGGAGATCGACCCGAGGCGCTGGGCCGCGGGCGGCGTGATGGCCCGGTTGTGGCTCGCGCTCGCATCCGAGAAGATCTCACCCGCGTTCTCGCGCATCATCGTGCGCACCAACTCCAGATTCGTCCCTACTTGAGCCGAGGTCCAGTACTGCTGAAGCGCGGTGAGCGCCTCCTCATGGCGGCCGGCCTTCCACGCCTCGGGGATCTTGGACGATCGGACGTTGTCCTGCTCAAAGACCGGTATCCCGTCGGGGGCGTGTTCGGTGGTGAATCCCGAGACTCCCGGGGAGACGAGGAGCAGCCCGGATACCTTGTCCGGGTGCTCCACCGCGAAATCGAGCGCGATGCGCCCCCCGTTCGAGCATCCGATGAGGACCGCCCGTGGGACTCCGAGGTGCGCCAGAAGAGCCTGTAGATCGTCGACGTCCGAGTACTCCACGGTGGCGGGAGGAGACTTTCCGAGACCGCGGACGTCGTACCGGACCACCGTGTGATCCCTCCCATACGAGGCGAACTCTCGGTTCCACATCCGATGGTCGGCGATCGCGGCGTGGATGAACACGAGGGCCGTCCCCTTCCCCGACGCTTCGTAGTAGAGCTTACCGTCCGATACCGGCAGAAACCCGGGTCCCTCGTGGCTCGCCATGCGGTCTACAGCATGGCCCGGAGGGTATACGGGTTCTTGGGAGGGAGTGAAACACTCGGCGCCGCGATGTTCTACCGCCCCGCGGTGACGCTGCGACCGTCCCCTGTTGAGTCGGAGGCCGCCCGGGCTCCGATCGGCGGCCGGCCGCGGAGGCGGATTTCACCTTCCTGAGCGGCGGAACGACTCACGGTGCGAACTCCGCCTTCCTCGGCGGTGGGAGATCGACGATCGTGCGATATCGCCGCGCAACCCCGCGGCGTTCAGCGGACCCTAGGGGAGTATGCGCCGGTGCGGAGATCCCCGGCCGCGCGGCCGGGGAGTGCTCCGCGCGGCGCCCGTCGCGATGACGCGCTCCCGCCTCCGGGGACGGACTGGAGGGACGAGGTCACCTCCTTTCTCGAGGTGTGGACACGGCGGAGGTCGATCGGCGAGCGCTGGCAGCGGGGCATCCGCTACACCCTGGCCCGGATCCCGCCCTTGCTTCGCCAGCTGGGGGGGACGCCCCCCGTCACCTGCGCGGCGGACGTGACGGAGAGCCATGTCGGCGCGCTGAGAACCCAGAAGAACTGGGCGCGGGCGACGACGCAGTTCTACTTCGCCGCCCTCCGACAGTTCCTTCGATGGAGCGGAAACCCGGTCGCCGACTCCCCCGAGGTCTGGCGCCTCCCGGCCGGCGGCCCGTCCCGTCGCCGGTGGATCGCGCCAGAGGAGTTGGCGACCCTGCTCCGACGTGCCTCCGGTCCCGCGCGGCTCATCGTCGCTCTGGAGGGATTCAATGGTCTTCGCCGGGTGGAGGTCCTGCGACTCCGGGCGGGCGACGTGAATCTCGACGAAGGGTGGCTCAACGTGCGAGGGAAGGGGAGGCTCGGAGGAAAGTGGCGGCAGATCCCGCTGAGCGGCATCGCGCGCCGGGAGCTCGTAGGTCGGCTATCGGGCGTGCCGGCCGATAGTCGGGTCCTCCCCTTCTCGGCGTCGTGGGCCGACCAGCAGCTGGCGAAGGCCGCCCGGGCGGCCGGGTTCGATCGACGAGGGGTCCGGGTCTCGCATCACGATCTCCGGCGCACGTTCGGCCGGGTGGCCCATGCCTCGGGGATGGACCTGATCCAGCTGAAGAACCTCTTCGGCCACGCGAACCTGGACATGTCGGTCCACTACATCGGGCTCGATCTCGACCGGATGAGGGCGGGGCTGGGGCAGATCGATCGAACGCTTGGACCGCTCGTGCAGGCCCGGGGAGCTACCCGCGCCGGTTCCTCGGACCACCCCGTATATACCCGGGGTACTTCGGAGGGCGATGCCCTCCCCGATCGCGTCGCTCGCCCGAGCGATTCTCGACCGAAACCTTCGGATACGAAAGGGAGACTCGGTGGTCATTGAGTCGTGGAACCACACGCTCGACTACACTCGGGCGTTCGTCGAAGAGGCCCGACGCCTCGGGGCCCAAGCCTCGGTGCTGTACGAAGACGAAGAGGCGTGGTGGAACGCGGTCGACGCCCAACAGTCGGGGCCGTTCGCGCATCTCTCGGCCGCCGAGAGAGGGGTCGTCGAGAACGCCTCGGCTTACCTCTACTTCTGGGGTCCCGCGCGGATGGTTCGCGCGATCGACCGCGGGGTCTTTGTCTCGAAGTTCATCGCCTTCAACGACGAGTGGTACGCCGCAGCTCGGAAAGGCAAGCTGCGAGGCTACCGGATGTCCCTCGGCCTCGCGAGCGACGATTCGGCGCGACGGCTCGGGGTGCGCGGACCGGCGTGGCGCGCGCGGCTCGTCGAGGCCGGGGCGGTGGACGCACGGAAGATGGGCTTGAAGGGGAACCGCATCGCTCGCCGGCTCTCCCGCGGTTCGGAGCTGCGGATCCGGCACGCCAACGGAACGGACCTGCGTATCTCGTTGCGAGGGACCCGCCCCCTCCTCGCCTCCGGTATCCCCCCAGGAGCCTCCGGGCTGCGACCCCGGGGGATGCTCGAGGGGAACCCCTCGGGCCAGATCTTCGCCCCGCTCGATAGGTCCGACGCGTCCGGCACCCTCGTGAGCAACCGTCCGGTCTACGACATGGGCCGCTACGTGAGATTCGCGGACAGCCGCTGGACCTTCGAGGGCGGTCGCCTCACGTCTCGCTCGACGGGCGTCGGTGGGGCGCAGTTCGAGAAGGCGTTCCGGGCGGCACCGAAGGGACGGGACAAGATCGGATACCTGTCGATCGGCCTCAACCCCAAAGCGCGGGAGCTCCCCCCGTGCGAGGATTGCGAAGAGGGAGCGATCCTCGTCGGCATCGGGGGGAACGGCGTGGCCGGTGGGAAGGCCACGATCCCGTTCACCCAGTTCGCGATGGTGGGGGGCGGGACGATCTCGGTGGACGGCGAGCCGATCGCGCGGGCGGGCCGCGTTCTCTGAGCGGGCTCGGGGCGACGGTCGGTCCCGCAACCCCGGGGAAGCGGATTCGGCCCTCGGGTACCGGCCCTGGGGTGCGGAAGCCTATCAACGACTGACGACGCTCCGGTACGGCGAAGCGACTCCGCGACGCCGCTCGATAGGCTCCGCGAACTAGAAGAGGCTTGGGTTCCTGCTCCGGAGAAGGAAGGACGATGATCGCCGTTCCGAGCAATCTCCCGGTCGGTGTCTATCCGCTGATCCTCGTCGGGGACATTCTGGTCTTCGTGCTGATCGGGCTCGCGTTCCGGCTGCTCCGACCGCGACCGGTCTCGGGGGTGATCTGGGTCAGTCCCCTGTTCCATCTGTACACGCTCGGCGCCGTGCTCCTCGCCCTCTTCGAAGCCCTGCGCTCGCAGCCCGGCCTCGCCCTCATCCCCGAGTTTGGCTCGTTCCTCGTCGCCGCCGGGGTCGGAGCGGCGATCGGCTCCGGTGTGGGCCGGCGGATACCGGTGACCCGCGACGCCCAGGGTAAGGTGCTCTTTACCGGGGGTCGGCTGCTCGTCGGACTCGTCGTGGGACTGCTCGCCCCGCTCGCCCTCGAGCAGGCGGTCGTGCTGTTCGGCGCGTTGGCGAGCGTCCGATCTCTCCTGCATGCCCTCACCGGGGCGTTCCCGTTCAACTACCTCCTCCTCGGCCTCGGATTCCTGTTCGTCCTCGGAACGTTCCTCTCCCTGGCCTGGCGGGTACAGGTGTGGGCGAAGCGCGGACAGGGTTAGTCGGACGCTCAGTACCGGGCGCCGTAGCAACCCGTTCCTCCCGCCGTTTCTGACACCCCGACGAATGAATCGATCACCGCCCTGAGCGTTCCCGTTCGACCGGAGGTGGGACGACGTACGGGGACGAGGGGCGACGACGTCGGCGGAGTTTCGGACCTGCCGCCCGGAAGGGGGCGCGGCCCGGTCCGGACGCCCGATCGAAGGGATCCCGCGCTACCAGTCGAGCGGCGAGCGCAGGTCCCGGTCGCTCTCGAGCACCGACTTGAGATTCATCATGAAGTACGTCCATCCCCGGATCGCCCCTTCGTAGAGCTCGACCCACTCCCCGGTGGTCCCGAACCCCGAGTGGAGGAACCGCAGCACCGTCCCGCCGTCCGCGGGCTCGACGGCGAGTTTCAGCTTGGTCGGACCCAGGTGTTCCTTCCCCGGCCATTGCCAGCTCAGCGTCAACTGCTTGCCCCGGGCGAAGGCGAGCACGCGGCCGGTGTGGGTGGGACCGCCGTCCCACCCGAGCCGATACCGCCCGCCCTTCCGGGCCGAAAGCGCCGCGGCATCCGAGAGCCAACGGGTCAACCGTCGGTCGTCCGAGATCCACTTGAAGACGCGCTTCGGCGAAGCGTGAATGAAGATCGGCAGCCGCAAGGTGCGCGTCATGCGTCGGACCATCGCGTCGAGGGCATCCGCTCGAGAGCTTAGAGAAGGCGGAGGAGGGAGGATCAGGCCCCCCGGTGCTCGGCCGTCGGCGGCAGCGTCCGGAACCGGTCAGCGCTCGCGCGGCTTTTCAAGGATGAGGTCGAAGTAATGCCAGTGCTTCGGCCCCTCGAAGGAGCGGCCCTCCTCGACGGTCTCGCGCAACAGCTCGACCCGGTACCCCCGCGTGAGCGCGCGCACCTGCCGCATCGAGTGGAACGTCATCGGCCGCGCCCCCGCCCATTCGTCCTGATCCCCGAACAGCTGGCCGGCGAAATGGCCGCCGGGACGAAGGGAGCGGCGGATCCCCGCCCACAGGGCGGGGAACTTCGGAGGGGCGCAGAACGGGAGGGAGAAGCTCGCGTAGACGAGGTCCGATGTCGGAACCGTGAGGCCTTCCATCGGGGCGGCGAGCATCGTCAGATTCGGGCCGTGCCGGGATGGAACCCGGCGGGTCAGAAAGTCGAGCGCCGCGGGTTGCTGGTCGATCGAGAGCACCCGCCACCCCCGACGCAGCAGCTCGAGCGTGTCGTTTCCCGCTCCGCTGCCGAGGTCGATGGCGGTGCGCGTCCGCCGCGGCGTCCCCTCCCACTGGATGTGATCGAGGGTCCGGAGCAGCAGCTCGCGCGGAGGGCGCTTGGCCGTCCACCGATAGAACCCGGGCCAGTTCGGAGTAGGCGGGGCCTTCTTGGTGGGCGGCACGGCGGGCGCAGAAGGGTGGCCCTACATCAAGGTGCAGGAGAGGGGGTCACGACGGGCTCGAGCCGGTGGATCTCCCCCGACCCATCTCGCGCCCGACCGGCACCGTCCGCTCGCGGGGGCGGCGACGATCCGGTTCTCCTCGATGGTAGGGAAGAGGCTGCGTCCGCCGCGCCCGCGTGGGGAGGCAGGGTCCGACCGCTTCGGAGGGCGAAGCGTTCGGCCCCTCCCGAGAGCGATCGGCGCCTTCCAGAGACCGTCGTCCACTGACCCACTGCGAAGACCGCCCGCAGGAGCTACAGTACGCCGTGCTCAGACCCGATACCCCGCCCAGTCCCAGGTTGAGAATGTCGGATTTCGGGTCGATGATGGGCCGGCAGAACGGACCGGCGGCGGAGTCGGATGGGCGGGCGTGGCGCTACCACTTCGACTCCGCGTCGCAGGGCACCGCACCGCCCTTGGCGACAAGGCCCATTGTCCGGCGCGGAGAACCGGGCCCCGGAGTGCTACTTGCTAGCCGTCACGAGGACGCACTCGGAAGGCAGGGTGATCCCGCGGTCCGACGTCCACGGAGCGAGGTTCGCGTGCGTCTCCCGGAGCACCTGCTCCTGCACCTCGGGCGGCTCTTCGGAGAGGGAGTGGCCGATCGGGGTCCCCTTCAGGATCGACCGGAGATACTCCTCTTCGTTCCGGAACGTGAGGGGATGGGAGACCCGCTCCTCCCGTGCCCCGACGAACCCCGCCGCCTCGAGGAATCTCACCATCTCGCCGGGTCCCCCCAGTTCGTACGGCGTCGGAATGTACCCGGTTTCGTCCGGCTCCGCGTGCTTGAGCATCGGACCGATGATCGCATGGATCCACGGCACCCGGTCGCCCGAGCTCCAGACGGAGACCGCGATCCGTCCCTTAGGACCGAGCACGCGGTACGTCTCGCGGGCCGCTCTCTCGGGGTCGGTGAAGATCTGGAATCCGAAACAGCTGATCGCGCCGTCGAACCCCCCGTCCTCGAGCGCGAGCGACGAGCAGTCCATGACCCGGAACTCCGCGTTGGAGACCGATCGGGCGGTGGCCGCCCTCCGGGCGATCGCCACCATCTCCTCCGACAGGTCGACGCCCACGACCTTTCCGGTCGGACCGACTCGTCCCGCGAGCGTCAGGGCCGGCTCCCCCGGCCCCGTGCCGAGGTCAAGGATCCTCTCGCCCGGCCGGGCGAGAAGCCGGTCGCTCAGGTCGGAACGGAACGGCTCGAGGTTCCGGAGCAGCGCCTGATAGACCTCGGCGCTCTCGTTCCACGTGGTTCGGGTGTACTCCCGATAGTACTCCTCGGTGTACTTCCACGGCATGGTCGGCCGGTCCGGGAGCCGCGCGCTCGGTTAAGGGTGCTTCGGAAGGGCGGTCGACGGAACTCGAACGACCCGCTCGTCGCGATCCCCTCGACGACGCCCTTCCGCTCCGGGCGGTCCGGCTCGCTCCCGAGCCCGAGGACGGGGCCGCTCCTCCGCAGAGGTCTTCAACCCCCCTCTCGTGAGGGGGGTCATGCCCTCCGAAATGATCTCGATGCCGAAGTCGTGGCCGGGGCCGCGCTACCAGGTGCGAGTGTCGTTCCGCGCCCCGCTTGACTTCGTGTACCGTTGGTGTACCGACTACACTCCGGGCGATGCTCGCCTCGAGGGGGAGAAGTTTGAACGGCGAATCCTCCGCCGATCGCCGAGGGAGGTGGTCTACGAGGATCTCGAGGAGCTCGACGGCGGATGGTTCTGGACCCGGCACATCATTCGTCTGATGCCCCCGAACCGCTGGCACTCCGATTCGATCGGGAGCCACCGGGCGTACCTGCTCGACTACCGACTCACCCGGTTGGGCGCGGACCGGACCCAACTGACGTTGACCGCCCGTCGCAGTCCGTACGGGATCGGCGGAAGGAACCCGCCGAAGGGGCAGTGGGAACGCTCCGTGAAGAAGAGTTGGAAGTCGTTCGGTCGATTTCTCGAGAGGGATTACCGAAAGGCGCGACCCAAGCGAGCCCGCCGCTAAGCCGCTTGAGGGCGGAGCGGGGGAAACCCCGGTTCGCGAGTGCGCTCGGGAGACGCCCGCGGCCCGATCGATCGGCGGGCCTACGTCGGAGTCGACGGCCGTCTAGAATCGCAGGAGCGCCTTCCGACGGAGGTCCGCGTACTCTTCATCGGAGATCGCCCCCGTGTCGTGCAGGGACTTCAGCTTGGTCAGCTCGTCCTCGGGTCTGGATGCGACTCCGGGAGCCAGGTCCGCGGCCGAGACCTGTCCGAGAAGCCTCCCCTTGACCTCCGTATACTCCGCCGGCGTGATCAGGCCCGCGTCGGCGAGCCGCTTCGCCTGGAGGAGCCGATCCGCCGGCGTCGCCGGACCGGCGGCCGGCATCGAAGGGAACGCGCCGGGCGCGGCGCCGGGCCCCGCGGGAGCAGAGGACCCCCAGGGCGCGGCACGGGCGGAACGCCAGAGGAAGAGAGCGACCGCCAGAAGGACCGTCGCGGAGAGCGCCAGGTACCACCCGGCATCCGCGCCCCAGGTGTACGACCCCGAACTTCCCCAGAAGTCGTTGCACGGATTGGTGCTGTTCCCCGTGAGGGTGCAGATCGAGGTGCCGGTGCTCCCCGAGTGTCGGATCAGCGTACCCTGCAGCGAGGGAACGATCACGATGAGGAACAGGCTGACGACCAGCGCCACCAGGATCAGGTTGCGAAGGGTGGTGTATCGGGCCGGATTCTGGATCTTCCCCATCGCCGCCAGAAGGAGGAGCACTCCGACGATGAGGGCGAGGCATGCGATGACGATCGCCAGCGCCAGCACGGCCTCGTAGAGGGCGCCGACGGGGCCGAGCTGGACGCTCGCGTACGATATGGATTCCGTGGAACCGCTGCCGATCGCTTGGAGGTTTCCTCCGGGGAGGAAACTGAGCGTTCCGCCGGGTCCCCCGCTCTCCGAAATCGTCCACCAGCTGACGAACGTGGAGACCGCGGCAAGAATGCCGGCGACGAGCACCAGGACGGCGGCGATGGTCCGGCCGACGCTGACGGAGATACCCCATGAGGGAGGTTTCGGCGAAGGGAAGGGCGCAGCGGTCGGCGGCGGCGGCGCTTGCACGGCGGGCGGCACGGAAGGGTCCAAGCTCGGGCTCCGAGCATTGCCAGAATGTCCCGATATAAGGACATTCCCGGCGCCACGCCCTCGGCTCCGTGCCGGGGCCCCCTGACCGTGCGGGCCGAGGGAACCCCGAGCGGAAGACTCTCGAACCACCGCGCGGGTCACACCGGGGGCTTCGTTCGGACTTCCCTGCCGGAGATCGTCGAGCGTCGCAGCGACCGGTGCCGGGCGCGGAGCCGGCCGGTACGGCCGCGAACGTCAGGGCCGACCGAGATAGCCGCCGAGATTCCGGACGAGGCGACGGTGCTGCGTCGGGGTGGTCCATTCGACCTTGAGGTACTCCCGCAGGAACGCCGGTGACGCTCCGAGCCGTCGCGCCTCCCCCAGCGTGAACGCATACGCTTCGAGCTCGGTCGGCCGGTCGACGTACGAGTACTCCTCGTCCCAGAGTTCGCGACCGTCGTGTCGCTGAAGAAGGTGCACCATCTCGTGGATGATGTCGAGGAACAGGACCATCCCCGGGCTCCGCCGGAGATGCTCTCCTCCCACGACGATGCAGTCGGTCTTGCTCACGACCGGCTTCCACCGACGGTCCGCGTCCTTCGGGAGCGCGTGGGGGGCCACGTACATGAACTCCCCGGGGCGGGGGACGATCTCCACCTCGGTGGTGCTCGCCAGTTTCCGGCGCGCCTTCTCGGAGACGGGGTACCGACGGAACGCCGTGAGACGGTCGAGCCCCGGGAAGACCTTCAAGAGCGGGTGGCGACCGGGGGATGCCGTTCGTACCACGCGGAACCCCTTCGGAACGACCGGGGCCGCTCGCCGTTTCCCAGCCATTCCAGGTACCTCTCGTTCGACGTCCGGCAGCGCGGCGGGATCGCGACCCGCCGCGGACGTACCGTTCCGAGGCTACCCCGAGCCACTCGCCGTAATGAGGCTTGGCTCACGACCTCGCGCCGGGAAAGCGGATCGCCCCCTTCTCGTCGTTCCAGTGGAGAGGAAAGAGAATTTGTAGGGGCTTCCTGGAGAGCGCGTCGATGCTCGCCAAGCACGTCGCGTTGGCCACGAAGGGGTCGTTCTGTTTTGGCTGCAACCAGGCGTTCGAGGGCGGGGCCCCCGCGGTGAAGTTCGAGAGCGATCTGCTTCCCGAGTCGGACCGGGCCGAACTCTCCAACCTCTTCTTCCACCCGGCGCACTTGATCCGATACGCGCGTCGCCGGAACTGGACCGTGCTCGCGGAGTACATCGAGAGCGCCGGGCCCGCCCACTTCTGAGCGCGCCGATCTCCGCGGCGATCGGCTCCCGCTCGAGGGCACCGCGCGAGAGCGCGGCTCGGGCTGTTGATCCGCGCCCCGCGCTCCGCGCGAGCGCGGTACTCCGCCGACGGACGAGCTCCCCCGCTCAATCCAGGGGCAGACCGTCGAGGGCCGGGAGGCGGCCCACCGGGTATTCTCCGACCCGGTTCGCCCGGCCCCACCGCGATCGGGCATAGAGGTACTCGAGACGAGCGCCCGGGTCGCCGGCGAATTCGGCGCTGGCCCTCAGTTGCTGTTCAAACTCCCCCCGGAGCTGGGCGTTTCCCTCCAAGAGCCCGGGACCGATCTTCTCCAGTACGTACGCCTCGCCGGACTCCTTCTGCTCGAAGATGGAGTCGAAGAACCCCCATCGCAAGGCAGAGTCCGGAGCCTCGGGCTCCAACCAGTGGATCGCGACCTTGGAGAGCCTCTGGGCGAGGGGCGCTACCGCCGATCCCCTCGGAAAGGACGCCGTGCGGCGGGTGAGGACGCACGTCCCAAACTCCCCGATCCCTCGCTCGACGTTGCTCGCCCGCAGGATGGGGTGCCGGCCCTCGAACGGGCGACCCGGCCATTTCATCCCCGAGCAGTCGTAGCTCTCGATAGGCCCGGTCCACGCAGCCGTGGTGAGGCGGAGCGTGACCCCGTGGAGTTCCAAGACCCGGATCACGTCCGTCCACTGAGGCGGTATGATGTACCCTGCGGGCGGTTTCACCGAGAGCGCCACGCGCGTGCCCGAGTCCATGCGGAGCGTCGTGTTCCACGGCGTGGGCGCGTACCGGATCTTCGTGGCACCGGAGATCGCACTGGCCACCCGCTCCCACGCGTATCCCCGAAACGGCACCTCCACGCTCTCCGCGCTCCGGTCCAGGCAGAGCGGGAACGGGGTCGCGGCGGCTCCCTCCGACCCGAGGAGTTCGGCGGCCCGGTCGGCGTCGCGGTTCAGCCCCAGGAGAGTCGCCGCATGATCGTTCAACAGTTCCATGAGGGCCCGAAGGATCTCGTAGTTTCCGGTGACCCGGGTTCGGTACTCCTTCAGCATATGGAGCTCGACGAGCATCCCCGGCCGGTTCTCGAGGATCATGTATCCGGTCGAGAACCGGGGAGGGTCGTCGTGGAGGGCGAGCCCCTGGCTCGGGTCGGCATCGTCCTTCAAGAACACCGGCGCGGGGAAGGCGAGGTGCCCGGACGCATCGACCCGACGCACCAGCTCGGGGGTGATCGACTCGCGGACCCATCGGGCGGTCCCGGGGTATACGTCCGGGGTCGCGTCGATGCCGAAGGTGACGTCGTACTGGAAATCGGCCCCGTCCGTGACGTGGTTATCGACGAAGAAGTCCGGCTCCCAACGGCGGACGAGCCGCAGGAACGCCCGCGTCTCGGGCGCGTCCGCCTTCATGTAATCCCGATTCAGATTGAGGTTCGTTCCGTTCGCCCGCCATCCGAACTCCGCGGGGCCGTTCTGGTTGATGCGGTTGTAGGCGGACCGCCGCTCGTGGCCGTCGATGTTGTAGACCGGAACGAAGAGGAGGACGACGCGGTCGAGGAGGGTTGCGCGCCCGGGGTCCTGGAGGATGTCTCGTAGGAGCGCGAGACAGGCGTCCTTTCCGTCCATCTCCCCGGCGTGGATGGAGTTCTGGACGAGCAGCACGACGCGACCGGCGGCGTGGACGGCCGCGGGCTCGAAGAGAGCGTCCTTCGAGGCGATGACGACCTTGAGCTCCCGTCCTTCTCCGGTCAGGCCGAAGTCCTCGATGCGCACCGACTCCGGATAGGCCGACGCCAGGCGCTCCAGGTACGCGACGGTCGTCGGGTAGTCGGGAGTGGTCCGATATCCGTCCTTCTCCGCGGGGGTCCGCCTATCCTCCCCCTCGGGCGGGTCGGGGCGCGCGGTACCGGGGTTCGTCATCGACCGTGCCCGCGGGGGGCAGACCGGTCCGGCCCTTAGCGGACGCGCTTCCCACTGCCCTTGGGGAGGACCTCGACGGCCTCCCGGTTAGTCGTCGAACCCCGTGACCGGTGGATCGCGTCCGACCTGCCAGAGCAGGGCGTTCATCTCGCCGCGGTGTTGCAGCTCCTCCTCGATCATGTGGACCAGCAACTCCCGAAGCTCGATCGGCCGCGGGTCTTTCCACCGTTTCGGAAGTGAGAACTTCTGGTCGAGGTCGCGGGGGCGAAGTCGCCGGAGCACCGCCGCGACCCGTCGGTCGATCGAACGCATCTCCCGGCGAGCCTCGGAGATCGTGAATCGCTGCCCGAGAGGATACCAGTTCGGCGGGGGCCCGCGCGCGTAGACCTCGTCGAACCAGAGGCGGTAGGCATCGAGGACGTGCAGGAAGATGTCGACGATCGAGGGATAGGAGGCGCCCCGGTTTCGGTACCGCTCGCGGAGCGGAAGCTTCCAGATCGCGGCCAGATACTTCGCTCGTACTCGCGAATTGTAGACGTAAAGCCGGCGGATCAGATCGAGCTCCGAGCTCGTCGGGGCGCCGCGAGCCGAGCGGCTCCTATAAGCACTCTTCCTCACCGCACCCACCCCTAACGTCCCCCGCGCGCTCGTTGGGGGGATCTAGGCAGTCTCCGTGGCAGCGGAGAGGGGGGCGGACGAGATCGCTCTGCTCTATCGCGCATCCGCCACTCGCTTCAGCACTCGCAACGCCTTCAACGTGATCCACTTGCTGGGGGCCCCCGGTTCCTCGATCACGAGCGGCTTCATGGTGCTCTTGTCGGGGTGGAGGGTGACCCCCGCCCCCACGTCCGGGTGAGGACGGTCGATCCGCCACCGACCGTCGGCACGACGCTTCGCTCGCAGCCACTTCAGCGCCGGCTCGAGGCGTCGGTCTCCCGCGAATCCCAGTCGGGTGATCACATCCAACCCGACCAGGAGGTCGTAGAAGTAGTGGTTCGGGTAGTGAAGGCGTAGCCAGGGGGCGTACGGCCGACCCTCTCGGAACAAGCGTCGGCGCAAGTAGAACTCCGCGCCGTTAGCGATCGCCTCCTCCATCTTGGCCGATCGCTTCGACTTCGGTAGAGCGGCGAGGGCGGCGAGGGGCTCCCACACGTCGAGCGTGCCGGGGGTGTCCTGGGAGCAGTTCCACCCGCCGTCCGCTCGCTGGTCCTCGAGGATCCAGTCGTAGAGCTTCCGGACCCGTACGTCGTCGGCGTAGCCGAACTGGGTCAGCATGCGAGCGGTGTTCGCCGAGATGCACGCCTCCTCGTAGTAGAAGTTGAACGGGGAGCCTCGACGGAGCTTGAATTCGAAGAGGAGCTCCGCGACCTTCTTGATCCCCGGGGTCGAGGCGTCGAGTCCCAGGTCCGCGAGAACGAGCGCCCGCCAGTTCGTGGCGAGAAACGTGGGGAAGTACAGGAAGTCGATCCACTCTTTGAGGTTCTTGGGCTCGTGCGCCTCCCAGAATCCCTTGGGCCCCTGCGCCTCCAGCTGTTCTTTCGCCCAGCCGACGCGGGCGATTCTCGATCGGGCGAGACGCACCTCGGGGTCCGCCGCGGACCGCCCCAACAGGTCCGTCAACGTGTAGTACCGAGCGGCCGGCTGATCGGCCCCCAAGAGCCATTGGATGACCCGGTCATCCTCCGAGAGGCGGACCACCTCGAGATTTTCGCCCATGGCGGGGAACCGTGCGTCGCGTCACGACCTCCTCGATATTTGAACGCAGTTCCGAGGTCGTGAAACACGCGCCGCACCCGTTCCGAGGATCGACCGGTCCGCGGGCCCCGGTCCTGGGGGTGGCCCCGGGCTCGTCGCCGCGGGGAGTCAGGAGATCCGCCTCTCCGGTTTCGGAGGTCGGCCCGGGCCGGGTTCGAGGAGGGGGTACCCCATCGGCCGCTGGTGGCTCCTCCCGTGACCGCTAAGCAGGCGCCATGGCTCCGAGAGCATGACCGGTTCACCGACACCGGCTCCGGGGCCAGGGATCCCCCCCGGGGGGACCGGGGCCGATGAGCGAACCCGAGACGCCCTGCTGATCGGACTCACGCTCGCGGCCGGCGTGGTCGACGCGGTGAGCTATCTCGGCCTCGGAGAGATCTTCACCGCGAATATGACGGGAAACGTCGTATTCATGGCGCTCGCCGTGGGCCAGCGGAGCCTGCTCACCGCGCTGCGTTCCGCAGCCGCGCTTACCGGGTTCTGCGGGGGCGCGATCGTAGCGGGTCGTTTTCTCCTGCGACCGCGACCGCCCGGACCGTGGCCGCGACGGGCGACTTGGGTGCTGTGCGGCGTCCTCGCCTGCATGACGGCCTTCGCCGGGGTCTGGGCGGCAGTGGACGGACGACCGGGAGCCACCCTCCTCTACCTCCTGATCGGACTCAGCTCCTTCGGGATGGGACTCCAGAATGCGGTTGCGCGGCATCTGGCGGTCCCCGGGCTGACCACGACGGTCATCACCACCGCGCTGACCGGATTCATGGTCGACCTCCCCGCCCTGGGGATCTCCGGCCCGGCGCAGCGAAGGGGCGGTCTCGCCGTGCTGTTCCTCTTCGCCGGCGCGGCGGTGGGCGCTGCCTGTATGGTCGGTGTGCGCGCCCTCGCCCCGTTCCTCACGGTCGGGGCGGTGGCCGGGGTCGCAGTGGCGGCGTATCGCTCCTTTCCCGCGGCGAAGGGTCCAGGATCCTGAAGCGCAGCGCCCCGATCCGCCGGCCCGGCGCGCACCTCGCGCCGGGCGGTGACGCCTCGGCCGAACCGTCTCAGAAATGTCACCCGGGGGTGCTCGGGTGTTGCTCTGCGCGCGCCCCGTGTTCCGGTCTCGGGTTTGCCGTTCTTGGAAGCGTGTCCCGCGGTGAGTTCCGGGGCCTTATCCTCCGGTGCCCGATGCGGCCGCCCGAATGCCGCTCGCGCGGTTCACTTACGGATTCCGGACGAGACTACCGGTTCCGAGGCGCCGGGCGTACGAGTGGGCGACGGACTATCGCGCGTCGGACCTCGAGCTCGGGGGACTGCGAGCGCGCCGCCGGGTCCAACGTCTCTCGCGGAATCTCATCCTGCTGACGGACTCGTTCGAGCAAGACCCGTTCGGCGCGAGGCGGGGTGCCCGGACGGTGAAGACGAAGCTGGTGCACCTCTACCCCGACCGGTGGTCGTGGACCTCGACCCATCTGAGCGGCCCCGCCCGATACTCGCAGTTTCTGTACGAGCTTCGGTCGACCGGGGGCCGAGCCTGCAGCCTCCACTTCACCGGGTCCCAGGTCGAACAGGTCAGCACCCCCCCGACCCCGGCCGCCCGGCGCCGTCGATCGCGCGAGCTTCGTCGGGAGGACTCCCAGCTGTGGGCCCATTTCGCCGTCGCGATCGCCGAGGACCTTCGCTGACCGGCTCCGGCCCAGCGTACCCCCCGGCCCCCGGTACGTGAAGCCCTGCTCGGAGGCGCGAGCATTCGATGCGAACTCGTTGCCCGGGAAGGAGGGACTCGCTCGGCCTTCCTGCGGCGTCCCATTGCGTGCTCTCCGGGCCACCTCCGGCGCGAGGAATTCGGTACGGACCCGACGCCGGGGCTGGGACCGCGTCACCGTCCAGCACCCGCTGACCGAGGATTGAAGTACCAGGGACCCGCCTGTTCGCTCGAGAATGGGGGCCTCGGACCGGCCCGCGTGGAGGGAGATCCGGCCCCCGGGTCCCCCGGCGGTCAACGACCCGGAGGGCGACGCGGTGGGTCTGCGAAGCGGACTCGCGGGTGCGCTCGCGTCGCGTCGGATGGCGTTCTCGGAGAAGGCCGAGCGAGAGCGTCGTCGCCGGCGGTGGCTCGCGGGCGCGGCGGTCGTGGTCGCCGCCCTGTCGGTGCTCGCGGGGTTCGCGTACTACGACCTCGGCGGAGCGCCCCACCCCAGCAGCTCCGCGGACCCGACCTCGTTCTACACGACGCTCGGTCCCGCGACCTCCACCGCGCGTTCTTCCTTCTGGAGCTGGCCGCCCGCCGGACCGTCCCTGGTTTTCGCGGAAGGACTCGCCTCCGGGGCGCCGCTCGGTCCCGCGGTCAACGCGTCGCACCTGGGGGCGACTCTCTGCGCGCCGACGCTCATCTTGGCGTCCGCCGGGACGCTTCCCGCGTTCGGGGGCACCCTCACCGCGGGGCTCGCCACGGAGTGGCTGTACGCCTACCTCGCGACCGGTAACGCCCTGGTTGTCGTCGCTGTCGAAGGCTCGGTTTCGGAGGTGGTGGCGACGACGCCCACCAACGGAGCGTGCTACAACGGCCCCGGCGCGTTCATGACGGTGCCGATCGATAGCACCGTGGCGGCGGGAACGGCCGGCGCGACGGCCAAGAGCACGACGTTCTTCGCGAGCGCCGGCACCAATTCGACCGGCGTGAGCGCCGAGTTCTTCCTCGCACCGCCCGGCTATGTCTCCGGGGCGCCGAAGGGCGATCCTATGTGGGTCGTGACCGACACGACCTGCGCGCTCTACGGGAACAGCGTCACGTCGGGGTCGACCCTGACCACGGTCGTGGACGCGGGCGTCGGAGGGGTCGTCTCGCAGAGGACGACCTCCGGGACCTGCTAGTTCCTGGGGTTCCGATCACCCACGTCGGGGGCGCGCTTTCGCAGAGCGGACCCGCCGAGCGACGACCCATCGACGCATCGCGATCTTGCGCTGCTTATGGAACCCCGCCTTCTCGAACATGGCGAGGGTCCCGCTGCAGAGGAACGAAGCGGAGGTCTTCTCTCCCGTGTAGTCCTCCGGGTACCCCTCGACCGCTCCGCCGCCTTGCTGGGCGATGAACCGAAGCGCCTCGCGGAGGGCGAGCGAGGCGACCCCCTCCCCTCGGCGCTCTCGGTCGATGAAGAAGCAGGTGATGCGCCAGTCGGGGAGCTTGCCCAATCCTTCCTCGTAGACCTTCTTGCTCCGGATATTGGGGAGCTCCGCGGTCGGGCCAAACTGGCACCATCCGATGGCGTTCGACCCGTCGAAGACGAGCGCGGCGTGCGCCCGTCCTTCCCGCACCCGCTCCTCCTTCATCGCGCGGTACGCCGCGGCCCCGCGTTTCCCCTCCCCGGGAACGAGATGGAACGAGATGCACCAGCAGCCGCCGAAGATCCCGCCGTGCTTCTCGACGAGCTGGGCGAACGCGGGCCAGGTGGCAGCGGAGAGGGGCTTGGACGTGAGCGGCATCGAACGTTCTTGGCTGGGATGCGATACCGGGCCACGGGGTAGAGCTTTCGGGGAGGGTCCGCAACGCCCCCCCGGCGGTCGGAACGGTCTCCGCCGTTCAACCTACTCCGCTAATCTCGGGGGCAACGCTCCGCATTTACACACCGTAGCGGGCCGTTATCCCCTTTGGCGCCTGGGGATTCCATGTCGGCAGGGTACCAGGGGCTCTCGGCGGAGGAAGAGACCGCCGTCGTCCGTTGGGGCGGCGTGTCCGGATTGCTCGGCGGGATCGTCTTCGTTGCATCGATCGTCTACCAGGTGGTGTTCATCGGAACCGGGACCACCGCCGAGGGGTCGGGACCGATCATGCGATTCCCCGGTCTTCACGATCAGATCATCGTAGGTCAGACGCTGTTCCTGGTCGGGACCATCCTGATGGTCCCGCTCTTCCTGGCCCTCTACCGGTCGCTCCGGCGTTCGAGCCTCGCTCCGGCCCTGTTCGGGTTCGCGCTGAGCTTCCTGGGACTCGCCGTGCTGGCCGTCGAGAGCGAGCCGAACGTCGCGATGGCCCAGATCTCGGCGCAATACCACGCCGCAGGTGCGACCCTCGCCCAGCAAGACGCCGCCGTGATCGCATGGCAAGCGACCCAGGGGATGTTCAACGAGTTCGACACCTGCGCCTACATCTTCCTCTCCGTGGGATTCATCCTGCTGGGTCTGGCGATGACCCGCGCCTCCGCCTTTGGCAAGGGGCTCGGAGGAGTGACCGCGGTGATCGGCGTCGTCGGGCTCGCCGGCGTCGCGGCGGTCCCCGTCACGTCCGCGATCTTCGCAATCCCGGCCGCGCTCACGTTCGTCGTCTTCCCCTTCCTCCTCGGGTGGAAGGTCTACGGTCTGTCGAAGGGGCACGTCGCTCCGGGCCTGGCGCCGACTCGGAGCTAGCGTCCGCTCCCCGACCAACAGTCCAAGCGGGGGCGTGATCCCCACGCGGGAAGGAGCCGGATTGCGATGCGAGCGATCGTCTGGACCGCGTACGGCTCGGCGGAAGGTCTCCAGCTCCAGGACGTACCGAAGCCGGTTCCCAGGGCGAAGGAGCTGCTCGTTCGGGTCCGGGCGACCGCCGTAGCGGCGGGCGACTGCGAGCTCCGCGCCCTCCGCTTCGGGGTCGGCATGCGTTTCGTGGTGCGTCTGTTGATGGGGCCGGTCCATCCCCGCCGGAAGATCCTCGGTCAGGAGTTCGCCGGAGTGGTGGAGGCCGTGGGTGCTCGGGCGACACGGTTCCGGGTCGGTGACGAGGTCTACGGCACGACGGGGTTCCGTTTCGGCGCGTATGCCGAGTACCTCTGCGTGCACGAGGCGGCCCGGGACAGCGCGGTGGCGATCAAGCCGGCCAACATGAGTTTCGAGGAGGCGGCGACGATCCCCACCGGGGGCCTAGAGGCACTGCACTTTCTCCGGAAGGCCGGGCGTCTAGAAGGACGAACAATCCTGATCAACGGCGCCGCCGGGGGGATCGGCGCCCTGGCGGTCCAGATCGCCAAGTTCCTGGGCGCCGATGTGACGGGGGTCGATCACCCCCGGAAGATGGACCTGATGCTTCGACTGGGGGCCGACCGGGTGATCGACTACTCCCGGGAAGACTTCGGCACGGCCGTCAACGCCTACGACGTCATCCTCGACGTGGTCGGCCAGGCTGATTTTTCGACGTGCTTGGGAGCGTTGAACGCCGGGGGCTCATACCTCATCGCGAATCCTCACCTCGCAGCGTGGCTCCGGGCTCCGTGGGCCATCGGTAGGGACGACAAGAAGGTCGTGGTTCGAGGGTCTCCCCCTAGGGCTTCGGACCTGGATTACCTTCGCCGGATCATCGAAGCAGGTCGGATCCGAGCCTCGATCGACCGCCAATATCGCCTGGAGGACGTACCCGAGGCGCACCGCTTCGTCGACAGCGGTTCCGCCGTCGGCCGGGTGGTCATCACGCCGTGAGTCAACGATGGACTCGCCGCGCCCACAGGGCCCCCGGGGGTTCGTGATCCGTGACGCGTGAGGGGAGCCGGGTCGAATCCTGCGAGTTCGACTACGAGACCGAGGAGGGAGAGACGGGAGCCGAGACCAGGATCGCGGAGAACCCCTCGCCTCCGTGGATCGCGACCCCGGGAAGACCTTCCATGAAGGCGGCCTCGCCGCCCTCGATGTCCTTCTGATCCACGGTGCCCCGGCCCGACATGGCGTAGAGAATCGATCGGCGCTCCGAACCGAGTCGTCGGAACGTGGTGCCCTCGTTGGGGAAGCGGAGCTCCTGGCACTCGAGCCCCGCCCGCGACTCCATCGGAGCGTGGCGGCCCACGATCGGGCGGACGCTCACCGTGTCCTCTTCGATCGTCGGCGCCTCGGGGTTCATCGTTTGAAGGCGGGGTTCGGACGCCGGGCCGCTGGGCAAACCCAGCACGAGGTTGAACCATCGGATGGCTCCCCCCTTCGCAGGGCTTACCCGGTGGCTCACGCGTCCGGCGACGGTAAGGAGCCGCCCGCTCCCGCGTTCGAGAGGGGTGGCTTCGGAACCTTCGAGCTGGTAGGCGGCAAACCCCTCGGTCACGTACGTCAGGATCTCCTCGCGTTCGTGGGCGTGCGCCGGAAGCTGGCGCGCCCGGTTCGCAATGCTCTCGGCGACCCGTCGGAACGGGCTCCAGTTCGATTGCGAGGGGGAGGGAACCAGGAGTCGGGTCGTAACCACTCGAGTCTCGATCTCCCCGGGAAGGATGCGGACCGAGCGGGGAGGGGACAGCGGCTCCATGACCGGGCGGTGGATGGTGCGGCTGTTAAAGCGACTTCCCGGGAGCGCTTCTGCGATGGTCCCGCCGGAAGTTCCTGTTATGCTCATCCGCGGTAGGGAGTCCCCGGGCGAGCGAGGATGTCGACCTATCTGATCACGGAGATCGACTGGCACGACCAGGCCAAGGCGAAGGAGTACCGCGAGAAGTTCGGACCGGCTCTCGAAAAGTACGGGGGGAAGACGCTCTGCGCCGGCTCCCCCACGGTGATCGAGGGGGACTGGAACCCGCCGCGCGTCGTCATCCTCGAGTTCCCGAATGCGGAGGCGCTCCGGGCGTGGTACGCTTCTGCCGAGTACGCGCCCGTCCTGAAGCTGCGGAAGGACGGGGCGACCACTCCGAGGATGGTCTCGGTCGAGGGCCCCACCCGGTAGTGCCCGGGCCAAACTGGTCCGGGACGGCTATCGCCACCCGATCCATCGTGGCTGCGGGTGGAGGCTCGGCCGGGGCGTCCGCCGTGGCGCCGCGGCCGAGGTACGACGACGACGATTACTTCGACCCCTTGTGGAACGCCTTGATGCCGGCGGAGTCCTCGTTGAACGCCATCTCCCATGCGCCGCGCACCATCGCCTCGAGCTGGGCCGGGGGGACTCCGGCGCCCTGCATCTCCCCATAGATCGACACCTCGGTCTGGTGTCCGTGCGGCGTGTAGACGGTGAACATCTTGGACCCGGACATCGGGCCCTCGATCGCCTCGGCGACCATCCCGAGGGGCGGGAAGACGGTGATGCGGTTCGCGACTTTGACCCAGTTCCCGTTCATGTTCTGCTCCCACGAAACGACGAACGACGTGTCGTTGACCGGTTTCATCGCGCGGTTCCGAGTACCCTGGTGGGCGGCCCCGTGAGCTTCGGGACTCTGCAGGTACTTCCAGACGACGTCCAGCGGCGCGTCAAACTTGCTACCTTCCTGGTCGTTCATTCGGGCCATGTCAGGGCGAGCGCCCCGCGCTACATCAGTTCGACTGCGATCGAGGTCCCACGCTTCACCCGACGCGCGCGCCGCGCCCACGAAGTGGGGTCCCCCCTCATGAGGCGGGAGATCTTCGCGGAAGCCACGGTCTAGAAATATAGTATTTATACTTAATAGCCCAATGACCTATCCAATGAGGGTTGAGGCGGGCCTGTTCCGAGAGCCAGGAGAACGCCCTCTGCCCCAAGAGATGCTTCCTCGACCGGCCAAGGTTCGAGGGCGCCCCAAGAAGGAGTATCGCCCGCTGATCCGATCGGTCGTTGACGTGGAGCGCCTTCGTAAGCACCGGGTTCCTGCCTTCCTGCTCACCTCAGATCGGGTGACCAGATCCGGGTATCCCGTCCAGTTTCGCCCGTGGCTCGCACTCCCGGAAGGCCTTTCGGGGAAGGTCACCTCGGAGTTCCGCATCCTGCCGGTAAAGGACCCGGAGACGCTACGCGAACCGGGCCTCGAGGAACTGGTGGCGCTCCTCCTTCGATTCGATCCGTTGGCCGCCCGGGTCGTCGCGACGCGGAACAAGGGGTCTCTCGACCCGAACGAACTATACCGGCGGATCCGAAACGAGGGGCTCGAGCGCGCGGCCACCAAGGTCCGGCTCCAGGATTTTGCCCGAGCGCTTCCGGTCGTCGGCGAATCCTTACCGCGCGAGGAACTTCGATGGGTCGAGAAGAATAATCCCCCCCTCCCGGCGGCGGCATGACCGAGCCGGGAGTAGCGGCGGCCGACGTACTGCTGAAACGATTGGGCATACCCTTTGTTGTGGTCGGCGGACAGGCGGTGGCCCAGACCGCGGCCACCAGCACCCACGACGTCGATGTGATGGTCGCGACCGATGACTTCGGAAAGACGATCAAGCTGCTGCGCACGGCGAAGGACCTCGCGTTCGACTGGGAGAGCGACCAGCTCGCGCGATTCCGGATCCTCTCGCTGGGGGGAGTCCCGCTCGACGTGATCAACTCCGCCGCCTTCTCGGGGAGCAAGCCCGCCGAGCAGTTCTTTCGCTTCCTGTGCACGGAGGGCTCGACCGAGGCCGACGGGATCGCCTATGCAACCCCGGAGGTAGTCTGGTACACGCGGCTCCTGACAAAGCGATGGAAGGCCTACGCAGAGAAGATCGTCACGAACGTGATCGATGGAGTGGCGTCCGGGCGCCTCGGAAAGGTCGAGGAGATCGCGCGACGATTTGGTACCGACGCCACGATCCAGGAGCGCCTCGCCTACGTCCGATCGGAGCTGGCCCGCCCCGATATCGAATCGTTGATCCGTCGACTCTAAGGGCTGCCAACGCCGGCGTTGGCTCGGCTGTCGAGCCGTAGACCGCGGCACCGATCTCAGTCTGGCGAGTGCCGACTCCGTCCTACTACCGTTGAAGCCTCGCGCCGGGGGGGGTGCACTCCGAGAAGAGTCCCCCGAAGCACTGTCGACGAAGCTCCGTAGGCAGGTTTCGCGGAAGCTCTCTCGGCCCGTCGGCGCAGGTTAGAGGATCGGAATCTTCACGGGATGGTCGTACACGACTCCCACCTGAACGGAGAGATTGAGCGCAACAGTCGAGTAAGCGCCGAGAAACAAGTTTCCCGAGCAGAACATCTCTAGGGCAGATGCATTCGACTGGGCAAACCCGCCCGACCGGAGCCCGCTCTCGTTGTACAGCGTAGCGAACGGTATCTCTTGAAGTCGGACGTAACTCGGTTGAGCGGCTCCCAGAACGTGCCAGGCCACCCAATAGGTGAAGTTTCCACCAGCCGCCCCGAGGTTGGAGTTGCAGAGGCTCAGGAAATTTCGGTTTACCGACTGGGCTCCAAACCCGTCGGCCGGAACTTCGACAGCGTAGGAGGTGGCGCGGGAGGCTACGACCCCAACGGAGCGCAGCGGGATCAACGAAAGGACCAGGAGGACTGCGAGGCCGACCACGAGTACCAGCGTTGCCAGTTTTCGAGCAGAGCCTCTCCGCGTGCTCGGTCTGCTTCCCGAAGCTTGGGGGAGAGTCCGACCGTAGTCTTGGTACGGAGGACTGCCCGCAGCCGGCATCGGCGGTTCATGGACGTTTGCATACAAGAGAATTTTCGATCGGTCCCCCCCCCCAACCGCTTCCCGGGCCGACTCACCGTCGTCGGCGACCCTCTTGCAACTCTGGTCTTCTGACGAAGCCGAGACGTTGAGTCCCGACGATCCCCGGAAAGCCGACAAAGAGGATCGAAGTACCGAGTTCGGTGGCCCTCCGTCGCCGCCTCGGAGATGCGTTCGATCGATTCTGAACCCGGGGCCCCAGGTTCGATAGAGTGTGCCGCTCCGAGAACCCACCTCAAATATAGTACTCCACAGCATCTCTGCTTTGCAAACTGCCCGGAGTAGCAACCGTGAGCGTTCTCTTGCGACTTCCCCCGGAGCTGGTCGAGTTCAACCTTCGCGAGCCCCCGCGCTCGCTCCTCATTCGCGGGGAGCCGGGAGCGGGGAAGTCAACCCTGGGTCTGACCGTGCTGAGCGCCTTCCGGGGGAAGCGAATACTGATCACGAGTCGAGTGACGAAGAGCGAGATAGAGCACGACTATCCCTGGCTAGGCTCGGGGCCCGAGGGCCCGGTCGAGGTCATCGAGTCGTTTGCCGGGACCACTCGGATCGACGCGAAGGCGCGGGCCATCCGCGCCAGCCCCGAACTGGTCGCGTCGACGCCCCCCGATCCGGAGTTGGAGCAGCTGTGGCTCCCCGATGCCGTCATGGACGCCTTCTCGCGGATAGGGCCCGGGAATCCGGGCATGGTCCTCATCGATTCGTGGGACGCCCTGGTCGAGCAGTACGTTGGGTCCCCCAAGCCGGCGGGGGCTTCGTATCCCGACCGCGAGGAGATCGAGAGGCTCCTCTTGGGCCTTCTGGGGCGTGGACGGGCCCACCTCGTACTCGTGGTCGAGAGGGAGGGACCGACGCAGCTCGACTATCTCGTCGATGGCGTCGTGGCGTGCGAGGTTACGAGCGACGAGACCCGACTGGAACGGTGGGTCCACATCAAGAAGATGCGAGGTGTTCGGATCAGTCATCCGTTGTATCCCTACACGCTGGAAACCGGTCGATTCCTCTGCATCGCCCCGATGGGCCCGGAGTTTCGTACCCGGCTGCAGCCACCGCAGCCGGTGCCCGATCCGCAACCGGGATGGCTCTGGCCGGGAAGCATGGAGTTTGCGGCCCACTTCGGTCGTCTCCAGCTCGGAAGGTCCAGCATTCTCGAGGTACCCTCCGACGTCCCGGTGGAGGCCGTTCGCCTCCTGGTGTCCCCGATCCAGAGTCAGGTCCTCGCCCAGGGGGGCCGGGTCCTGGTGATTCTCCCGCCAAGTCTCTCGCCCGCCGACGTCTGGGAGACGTTCCAGACCATCGTCTCGCCGGAGCAGTTCATCAACAGTGTTCGAATCTACGCCCCCGCGGGGATCAGCTCCGCCGACCCCAACGCGGAGCTGCTGGAGAAGGTGATGGTCTCGGGCCCCGCGGCCGGTGGCCCCTCGATGACGACGAGGATGCCGGAAGCCAGCAAGTTCCTCCGCGAGGGCGCTGCGTCGGGCATTCCCAATCTCGGAGTGGTCTGGCTGAACGGACTGCGGGCTGGATCCCCGGACGGCGCGCCGGTGTACTCCCCCGAGACGCTTCCCGCCGTGATTCAGAAGACGCTCTCGAATTCTACCACCCACATCGTCATGATAGGCGCTCCCACCGATCCGCTCCTGGGCAGCCTTCAGGAGATCGCGTCAAAGCGACTCTCCATGAGAGTCCAAAGCGGGCGTGTGTTCGTGCTCGGAGTCCAACCGGTGACTCCGGCCCTCGTACTCGCTCAGTCTGACAACGGCAATCCGTACCATCTGATTCGGATCGTTTGATCACCTCGCGACCCCGACTTCCCGCCCGTCCGTGGCCCCTCGCGGGCTCCGGGAACGATTCGCGAGGGAGTCAGGCCTACTCGGGAGGATAGTACGAGGACGGTCGGAAGTCCCCCGGCCCGAGCGTCACAAGCCCGCCGGAGTACAGAGTCCCCACCCCCGCGGTGAAGACAATCAAGCCCACGACGGGGGCGAAGTAGAGAGAACTTGGTCCAACGGCAACCAGTATCACCGGGCAGAGAAACGCGAGTGAGAACAAGAGTGCGATCGAAACGCCGACTCGCATCCTGCTCGCCCCAACGGTCGGGACCGTTCGACGGAGGCCATGAAGGGTCAGCAGGCTTCCCGAGATGATCACCAAAATGAAGGGCCGCACTAACGCGGTCGCCCACGAGTTCGTCGTGACGATCTGCTGGAAGGTTGGAAACAGAACGACCAACGGGACGAGAAGGTTCGCGGCCGCAACCACCCCCACGGCGAGAGCCGCTACCGCCGAGGCAAATCGGAGCGGCTCGCGTGAATCGAGAATGCCGATCAGCGGGAGGAGCGCCGCGATCTCCAAGGCCACGACCTGAGCCACGGAAAACATGGGCAGCGGATGCAGCGGGGGGACAGTGCAGGTGCTACCGCAGATCGGGTAGACCCCCTCCAAGTAGGCATGCTCCGAACTGAGGTACGCAAGAAGAACGCCCAGGGCCATGGAAAGAACGCCGATGATTACGACCCGCGACGCCCCCCTGGCCGCACGGTGTTCAAGTCGCGCGGCGCAGGGCTTCCGCGGGCGGAGAGCTTCCTTCATCGGATCGAGCGCCCCGTCCGAAACTTTCACCGAGGCACCAACTCGGGTTCGAGACCCTGCGTGGTCAGGCGCCAACGGTACATCTACGTTCAAGGCCGGTTGAACGTAGCGAGGCCGAACAAGCCGCGAGAAAGAAATCCGACGGGGTAGATCGAAGAGGGGTCCAGACACTGCCCTCACTTATACGATCTTCAAGATTTCGAGAGCGGTAAGAATCAGGATGACGAGGGCAATCCAGAAGATCGCTTGCAACCATCCTTCGATATTGTCGAGCCTGCCGTCAATCTCGCTCTTCCAAAGATCGCCTTTGCCACTCCCCACCGGCTCAAGGTCGGGCGGGACGGAGCTTTGAGGTTCGGGTGTCGAATCGGTCACCCACTTCGCCTATCCAACTCATCCAACGGGGCCCAATAAGTTCGTCAAGTCTGGGCACCGGACAGACGAGCGGATGGTGGCGGGGGACGTGGCACGGGCACGCCCACATTGCACCCCTCGGACGACTTCCGTCGTGCCGAGTGTGATGTCCGGGCGATGAAGCGCGCGGCAAACGGCCATCGTGTAGACTATGGATGGCCACTGTAAGAAGGTGTACTCCCGAGGCAAAATCGCTCGGACCGCGAAGCCGACTCTGAAGTGGACTCGGGACGTGTTCAATCGTCCTTGAACCCACTCTCCTCATGGAGTTCGGGGCTTCCGAGCCGGCACGGCCCTACCCCGACCGTTCTCTGGCGAGGGGCGCGGAAGCTAGGGCCGTTCGCGCCCGTAGCATCAGAGGTCGGGGTCTGACAACAACGGATTGACCTCTCGAAGGCTCCTGATCTCGCGGCATGGGCCGGGAGCTGGCTCGCCCGTTCGGTTCAACCACGCCGCTTTCATTCCCGCGCCTTTCGCTCCAAGATAGTCTGCCTGCCAGGAGTCGCCCACGTAGAGCGACTCGGCCGCCTGGCTACCCGCCCGCTCGAGGGCGAACCGGAACACCCGAGGATCCGGCTTCTGGACCCCCACTTCCTGCGTGAAGGTTACGGTCTCGAAGTGGGCCGACCAACCGAGGTTCGCGATGAGGAGCGGCAGGTAGTCGACGTTTCCGGAGATGATGTGCAGTGGCACGCTCGCCGCCCGAAGGGACGTCAGGGTCGCTTCCGCGTCGTCGAAGGGTGCGTGCCACCGCGGGGATGTCGCCTCCTCCCGGCAGTAGCGGACGAACGGCTCGGTCGGACCCGTGAACCCCGCTCCTCGAAGGGCTGTCTCGTGGACCATGTCGGCGAAGGCCGGGGTCCTTCCGACCATCCGGGGCGCCTCAGGCCATAGCTCGCTCCAGCACTGCTCGTTGGCCCGTAGATACTTCTCCCATGGGATCCGGACTCCGGCTCGCCTCGCTGCTTCGCGGAAGATAGGGAGAATGTCCGCGCGGGACTGGCAGAGCGTTCCGCCGAAGTCGAAGAAGACAGATCGTACGGTCATCTTCGGAGTCCGATAGACCTCGCAGGCTTTCGCTTCGCGGGATCAGGCGACACGCCCCGGCGAGGAAGGGTCTCGGGCCCGCAAGGAATGCCCGGCTCGACCAGGCCTAAGCCGGTACGAGGCCGGGACGAGCGGGGGTTCCGTACGAACCTTACTCCACGCGTGACAGAACGGTCAACGCCCGGAGCGTGATCATCTTGCTCGGTTTGCCCTCGGGTTCGTACGTCAGGGGCACCGGGCAGGTCCCGGGGTGACTGTCGAACCAGTCCACGTACTCCTGGTACGGATCCGGCTGAACCGCGTCGAGATTCCATCGTCCGTCGGGCCGCCGCTTGCTGCGGAGGAGATCGAGGGCGTATCCCAGACGTGGGTCCTTTCCATAGCCGACCGCGGTGAGGCAATCCAGGCCAACGAGCAGGTCGTAGTAGTAGTGGACGGGCCAGTGGAAGCGGTACCACGGCTCGTACCGGTCGCCCTGAACGTGGAGTTCGTGCTCCAGGTAGTACTCGGCGGTCCGAGCTACCACCGTCTCCATCGACGGAGTCCACTTGGAACGAGGGTACGCCGCGAACGCGCCCAATCCCTCCCATGCGTCCAGCGAACGGCTCGTGGCCGGCCCGTTCTTGGCGTAGCGGCAAGACCAGCCTCCTTGAGGGTGCGCCGTCCGAACCAACCATTCGAGCGTCTTGCGGACTCGGGGGTCGTCCTCGTACCCCAGGCGAACGAGCCCTCGCGCCATGTTCGCGGTGTAGCAGTGGTGTCCCTTGCCTTTCCCGAACCCTCCGACACCCCCTCCCTCGAGCGGAGACTTGGCCATCCAGTACTCCGCCGACGCTGCCACCTCCGGAATGCTGCGGGTCGCTCCCAGGTCGGCTAACGCCAGCATCGTCCAGTGGGTGGCCGTGAACCGGGGCTCCATCCATCCTTTGTCCCGCTCCCACCATCCCGCGGGGCTCCGCCGGGCGAGCGTGTCGGCCACCCAACCCGTCTTGGGGATGCGCGCCTTCGCTTGGCGAACCTCTGGGTCGCTCTCCTTCTTCCCCACCAGTTGGGTCAACGCTAGGTAGCGGACCGACGGCTGATCGGGTTCGAGCAACCACTCGAGGACCTTGTCGACCGGCACTGAGTCGAGGACGGGCTCCCCGGTAGATGATGTACCCCCGGGTGCGTGAGTGGCCAGAATGGTCAGTTCGCTCGAGGGGGAAGCCCGGGCTGTCGCGATGACAACGGGCTTACCCGCTACTCGCAAGAGTCTCTGCGCCGACCTCCGAGGGCTAGGTCTGTCGGAAGGGTCGACCGTCCTTGTCCACTCCTCGCTGAGCGCGCTCGGCTGGGTGGTGGGAGGGGCCCAGACCGTCGTGCTTGCCCTCGAGGACGCGATCGGGGCCACGGGAACCCTGATGATGCCGGCCTACTCGCTGAACGCCCCCGAACCTTCGGTGTGGAGGCACCCCCCCGTCCCGGAATCTTGGTGGGAGATGATCCGAAACGAGTGGCCGCCGTTTGATCGGGAGTTCTCGCCGAGCCGGCACCTCGGCACCATCGCCGAGACCTTCCGGCATCAGCCGGGGACCGAGCGAAGCGAGCACCCCAACGACTCGTTCTGCGCTCGCGGTCCCAAAGCGAAGACTCTCCTCGAGTCTCACTCGCTCGACAACGGTCTGGGGGAGGGTTCACCGTTGGCACGATTGTACGACCTTCGAGGCCTCGTACTGCTTCTCGGGGTTGACCACTCCTCCAACAGCTCCCTGCATCTGGCAGAGTACCGGGCCGAGTGGCCGGACAAACATTCCGCCCCTCCGTTCCGGGCCCGGATGATCCGGGACGGGTCGATCGTCGAGGTGGTGGGCCACGACATCGACATCAACAGCGATGACTTCGGACGCCTCGGACTCGATTTCGAGTCCGAACTCGGATTGGTTCGAACGGGGCCGCTGGGAGCGGGGACCGGACGTCTCATGGACCAGCGCGCGCTGGTCGATTTCGGGGTAACCTGGATCGAGAAGCATCGAACCCCCCCGCCCGGCCGCGGCGAGTGACCGTGGCCGGGAGCACGGACGGCGACCGATCAAACACTCCGGACCCGCAAGTCAAACGACGGCTCTGAGATTCAGGACCGTTCGCTGAACGTACCTTGATCACACGGCTCCCTGGGCACCCTCAGGCCCCAGCGCCCCGGAGCGGGCTGTATCGGCTCCGGAAGGTTTCCGACCCCCGTCCTACGGGTGTCGCGACTTAGCGTCGGGCTCCTTGATCCGATACTCGAAGAATAGGGCCCCGGGGGTCGGATGGGGCCAGTACGCTAGGATCGGCTTGAACCCCATCTCCTGGTAAAAGTCGATCGCGGCCGTCATGCTCGCGAGCGTGTCGACACGGACCCGCTCAAACCCCAACGCCCGCGCTCGATCGATCAGGGCGCCGGCCATTCGGGGTCCGAATCCGGGCCCCCGATGGTCCGCCCGGACGTAGATCCGCTTGATCTCCCCGATCCCCGGTTCGATCTCTCGCAAAGCGCCGCACGCGACCAGTGCGTCTCGGGCGAAGGCGAGGATGACCTCCCCGCGGGGCGGGCCGTACGATCCCGGAAGCTCGTCGATCAGTCGGTCGATCTCCCCGAGACCTCGCGTGACGGTCGACGCCGCGGCGGGCTCGGGATCTCGGTGATCCGCGAGCCAGTCCCGGTAATCACGGAACAGTCGGCGTACTGTCTCGAGCTCCGTCGACCAGTTCGCGGACCGAAGCGTGGTGTTGGGATGGCTGTCCGGGTTATGCCGCGCTCGGGTCTGTGTCACGCGCCACCGCTCCTGTCCCGGCGGTCTTGCCAACCACCATCATCACGAGGGCGGCGAGGATGCCCAGAACGGCAAACCCCTCCATCGCATAGAGGGCGTAGTTGTTCTGATTCCCGAGGAGGAACACTGTTCCCGCGATCGTCCCACCCAGGGCCGCGAAGGCGGCAAGGCCCGCGGAGGCCCGCGGAAGTCCATGGTAGTGACGGCCGATGGTAGAAGCGGTGTAGCCCGTGACGCCGAGGGTGACGAGCGCCAGGCCGATATGACTGAGGAGGGTCAGCCAGAGGTAGCTGCTCTCCAACGCCAAGGATCCCCCGACGGCCGACGTCAGAAGGAACATCACCAGGGCCAGAACTCCCCAGCTGCGGAGGGACCGGCCTTTGGGAGCTCGCATGTCGGGCGCGGGCGTGGCCGTGGCCGATTCCTTCGGTACGTTCACGCACCGACCATCTAGAGGCCCCTACTTGGCTACTTCGGGGGCTCCGCTTGTGCCAACGGACGCTGTAGCGACTCCAAATCGGGGCGCGTCCTTCGGCTTGCTGGCCGTAGGCGGCGAAGCTCGGAGAGAGTAGAAATTCGGAAAACGGCCCCCTCCGAGGCCGTAATCCCTTCAGGGGGGCGCCAACGATCTCTGGCTCCAAGAGATGCGGGGTCTGCGCGGCGAGGTTACGGGAATGTAAGCAGCCTCGATCACTTCCAGTTGTCCCTTATCCCTCCCTCTCCGTTCGTTCCAGTGCGAGGCTGACGAGATGTCGGGATGGCACCAGGCGACGGATGCGAAGGAACTGCCTCAGGGAACGATGAAGGGCGTGGAGGTAGCGGGGGCGCGGGTGGTCCTGGTGCACGGTCCTTCGGGGATCCGTGCGTTCGAGGACCGGTGTGGGCACATGTCCGCTCCCGTCAGCATCGGCTCGTTCAAGTCGGGCGTGATCAAGTGCTCCCTCCATTCCGCGGTCTTTGACGCCGAGACGGGCGGGGTCCGCGGGCAGCCTCAGATGCACATGCCGTCCGCGCAACTTCCGCCGGAGATGCTGGAAGCGATGGCCAAGATGGGGGAGATCATGTCTCAGATCCGCTGCGAACCGCTTCGCCCGTATCCGGTCGCGGTAGAGGCCGGCGTCGTCAAGGTCTACCTCTGAGGGCAGGACCTTCCCGCGCACGAATCGCGTCAAGCCCCTGAGGGCTGGATCGGACCGACCCCCCCCGGTCCAGCTCTCGTGGATCCGGCTCCTTACATTCTGAGAGTTCTAGGCTCCTTGCTCCCGACCGTCGGGCGTAAACTCCTCGGTCGAGACCGTCCGCGGCTCGGCCCCACGTTCCTGTCGAAGTGGGGGGAGATTGGGTTCAGATTCGGTAGCGATTCTGGCCGTCGGCTAAGTGGGAACTGGCAAGTCCGGCGGCTCGATGGAGCGACGGAGCTACCTAAGGTCGGTCACCGTGGCGGCAGCGTTCGCGCTGCTGCTCCTGGTCCCGGCCGCAGCGTCTGCCCAAGCGACGACCACCGCCAGTCACGACCGCTCGAGCGACTACGGGGGCGGCTCGGGAGCCGCCTTCACCATGTCGAACGCCGTCGCCGGTAACACCGTGATCTCGTATCTGATCGGTCCGACCGGAGCGCTCACCCCCGCGGGCAACTTCACCACGGGCGGAACGGGCACCGGTGTGAGCCTGGCCGACCAGGGATCGCTCGTGCTGACCTCCGACCACCGGTTCCTGTTCGTCGTCAATGCGGGCGACAACACCGTCTCGGTCTTTGCGGTCAACCACCCGTCGCCCCACGGCCCCCTCCTGACCCTGTTGCACGTCGTCGGCTCCGGGGGCGTCCAGCCGGTCAGCATCACGGCCCACGGACCGCTCGTCTACGTCCTGAACGCGGGTAACGCCACCAATCCCGGCAACATCGATGGGTTCTTCCTCGGATTCTGGGGGCAGCTGTTCCCGCTCCCGAGGTCCAGCCAGCCCCTGAGCTCGGCCGCGCCCACCGGGCCGGCGGAGATCGCCTTCAACCCGTCCGGAACGGTCCTCGTCGTGACGGAGAAGGGCACGAGCCTGATCGACGCCTATCCGGTGAGCTTCTGGGGAATCGCCCAGCCCCCGGTCATCTCGACCTCCAACGGTTCGACCCCCTACGGCTTTGCCTTCAGCGCGGGGGGTTCCCTGATCGTGAGTGACGCGGGCCCCGGTGCCCTCTCGTCGTACTCGGTGGCGCACAACGGTCATCTGACGGTCGTGAGCGGGTCGATTCCCGATTTCCAGGCCGCCCCGTGCTGGGTCGCCGTCTCGGGCTCCTACGTCTATACGACGGACGCCCACAGCAACACGATCTCCACCTATCAGGTCGCATGGAACGGCGCGCTCACCCTGCTCGCCTCCGACGCCGCCACCACAGCCGCGGCGGACACCGACATGGCCATCGCCGGCTCTCACGGCCAGTTCCTGCTGGTCTACGACGCGGGAGCCGGTGAGATCCAGGAGTTCTCGATCGGTCACGGAGGGAGCCTGGCGCTGGTCGCCACCGCCTCCATGCTGCCCGCGACCGCCGAGGGGATGGCGGCGTTCTAAGGGGAACCGAAAATTCCCGCCGAGGAGGGGGTTTCCCTGATAAGGAGCGGGCCGGTGGCTCAGGGCACGTCATGAGCCCCGGATTCCGTTCCCTGATGTGGTACCTCCTCTTCGGTACCCGCGGCGGTCCCAACCGCCAGCGTCTGCTCGAGGAGCTCGAGCGCTCCCCCGCGAACGCGCATCAGCTCTCCGAGCAGGTGGGACTCGACTATCGTACAGTTCGTCATCACCTGCGGATCCTGGAGCGCAACGGCGCGGTCATCCGTCCGGTCGGTGACGCGTACGCCACACCCTACGAGATCTGCGCCTCGACCTCCGCGTACCTGGAGACCCTACGGACCCCGTCCGTCCCCGGGTCCGGCCGCCCACGCGCGGAACGACTTGCGACTCGCCCGACTTCGACGGCGTCCTCGGGAGGTTCGCGATGAGCGACCTGTTGATGGAGGCGAGCGTCGTGCTCGGCCTCGTGAGCATCGCGCTGGCGGGAGTACTATTCGTCCTGTATCGTCGCGTGTATTCGTCCACGCGGACCGGCTTCGGGCTCGCGCTCCTTGTCTTCTCGGGCGCGTTCGTGGTGCAGAGTGGGTTGACCGTCTACTCCTACCTGGCGACCATGCCCCTCATCCCTGCCTCGTTCTCCCCGTTCCTCTTCGGGATCGGGCTGTGCGAGGCGACTGGCCTGGGTGCGGCAGCCTGGACCGCGGCGCACTGAGTCATCGGGCCGGCTTACGCCGGGGATTCTCGCATCTAGGGTTCGACCCGCCGGCGAGGACCGGCGCTCGCGGCCGCTGGACGAGAACGTCTCAGCCGGCGGCGTGCTACTTCAGGTCCGCGGCTTCGGGCTCGCTCCACTCTCGCATCGAGCCCCGTCGAACGCCGGCCGCACGTGCCAGGGCGTTCTTGGTACCTTCCTTTGCTAGACGCGGCGCGTTGGCCACATCGATCTTCACGTCCTTGCCGATCCCTCCGAATGCCTGTCGAATCTGTCGGAGGTGGTCTCTGAATCCTGCCGAGTCTGGCTCGTCGGTCATAGGCTTGGTTAGTCCAGTCCGAGATTCCTCTCCAAAAAGGTTGAGGTGGACGTGTCGGGTGCAACGGAGACCGGTCGGGACCGGGGCGGTTCGAAGTGCGCGCAGTCTAAACCGAGCGTGGGTTCAATCGACGTTGAACACTCCCCTTGGATCTTGACTCCGTTCCACGATTCTTGAAGCTACCCGAAACTTGGCTCCGAAGGAGTCACTCGACCTCACCTTTCTAGCGCAGAAACCATGAAGAATTGTGCCGCGGTCGAGCGGTCAGATGGCCGGCCGTAACCGAGACGTCGACGCCATCATTGAAGCCACGACGGACGAGCGCCGGGGCCTCCTCGCCAAGCTCCGCGAGATCATCCACGCCGGTGATCCAGATATCGTAGAGACCGTGAAGTGGAGGAAGCCGAGCAGCCCGCTCGGCGCGGCCGTCTTCGAGCATGACGGCATCGTATGCATCCTCATCCCTCTGAAGGGGCGAGTCCGAATCAGTTTCCTCAACGGATCGACCCTTCCCGACCCCGAGAAGCTCTTCAACGCGCAGCTCAACGGCGTCTCAAGGGCCATCGACTTCCCTATCGGGGTCGAAATCGACGGCGCCAGCCTGAAGGCGCTAGTTCGAGCCGCCGTGAAAGGCCGTGGGCAGGGAGTAGATCGCCCTGGACGGGCGGCTAAACAGGGTTCAGAGAACAAGGTACGGCGCTGATGCGATTCCCCCTAGTTCCTGTTCGATTAGTCTCGCAACGATGCGCCATCAGAGATACTCAAGCCTGACTCGATGGTTGGCTCGACTGTGTTCAAGCGTCTTTGCACACAACAGATCCCCCGAACAGCCCTTCCGAGTTCCAGTTTGAGTTGAACGACGTGATTGTGAGCGCCTTTGGCGGAACCGCATCAGTATAACGGGACGCCAGATGCCCCTTCCATGTCGGCTGGCCCTTCCGCGAACCCGTCCCCGGTCCTCCTGGTTGGCGCTACCGGCTATCTCGGCGGGTTGACTCTTCGAGCCCTGCGAAGCCGTGGAAAGGTCGTTCGAGCGCTCGTTCGCCCGGGAAGCGATGTGAGCGGGCTCCCGAAGGAGGGGGTCGAAGTGGTTCGGGGGGACATGCTCGATCCAGCATCGCTCCTCCCGGCGATGTCCGGCGTAAGCGCCGTGATCAGTTCGGCGATTGGGTACTCCCGCCGCAGGCAGGGAGATTCGCTCAAAGTCGACTTTGACGGAAACCACAACCTCGTCGATGCCGCGAAGAAGGCGGGAGTGCCTCGGTTCGTGTTCCTGAGTATCCTCGCCTGCGACGAGGCACCGGAAGTTCCCCACTTCTGGGCGAAGAAGGTGACCGAGGATTACCTCGAACAGCAGGGGGTTCCGTTTGTCGCTCTCCGTCCTGGTGCCTTCCTCTACGCACCCCCGGGCCCGTACGGCCGATGGATGCTCTCTGCCCTGCAGAAGGGCCGGGTCATGGGGATGACCCGGGGCAACGTCCGGATCACGTACATCGCGCCGGAGGCGGTGGCCCGCGCACTTGCCCTGGCCGTAGACGAACCTCGAGCCCTGGGCAAGAAGATCGACCTCGGATCCGATCGACCTCTTTCGGGGCTCGAGCTGACCGAGCTCGTGGGACGGCTGCTCAACCGCCCGATGAAGTTGCAACCGATGGGGGGCGGGGGAATGAGATTCTTCGCTCTGTTCAACCGCGGTGTGCGGGGGATACTGGAAATGATCGATTTCTTCCAGACCGGCAAGTACGTCGCGGACACCCGCCTTCAAGCGGAGCTCTTTGGTCCGATCCCTAGCGTCGAGGATGCCGTCAGGAAGATGTTGCAGGATCTTGGTTACGCTCCGACTACGGCCTCCGTCTGAGCCGCCCAGAGTCCGATTCGCCCGTTACGCCCCGAACCCGGCACGAGTTCGACCGATCTCGGACCGGGACCTCTACAACCGTGTGAGACCGGTCAAGGATTGCCTGTCAGCTTCTGCTTGGATTGAAGCAACTCGATCCAGATTCCATTCGGGTCCCTCACGTAGGCCTCGTTCCAGCCCACCTCGGCCCCGATTTCTATCGGGCGGACGATGACCTCTATCCCCCGCTTTTCGAGGTCCCCGATCGCCCTGTCCAGATCCTCGCACTCGAACGCCAGGTGGTCCAACTCCTCACCGTTCGAGTACGCCGTCCCGAACCGCGTTCCCTCGGCGTACCAGTTGAGCTCCAGGGTCTGCCCCGATTCTGAGCTACGGAGGGTCACCACCTTGCCTTCGGTCGGGGGAGTCGATTCCAGAGGCTCCACTACCTGCATCCCCAGAATCTCCGTGTAGAAGTGAAGCGACTCCTCCATGTTCTTCACGCGAATGCCGGTGTAGGTCATCCTGAACCGCATCATCCGGCATCAGCCCCCCATCCCTCTAACTTCTCCACATCCACCCACCAGGTCCCATCCCTTGGCTTGGCCATGATCGGGGCACACGGAGTACGTTCAACCGCAATCGAACCTCCGTCGCGATTCAACCGAGGACGTTGGGTTCACGAGGGGTAACCATGGTGGTCCCGCCATGGTCCTCGGAGGGGGATCCCTGCAAACGTCGATTTGGGGCCCGACTCCGACTCGCTCGCTCACTCAGTTCCCGCTGAGGTACAATCCAGGTCAGCCCGGAGGCGGAGGGTTGCCCGAATCCGGCTCCGGAGAGGGCGTGTCCCTCCGAGAGTCGATCTCGGACTTCCGAGCTCGCAATTGGGAGGCGACCAAAAGAACGGCGAGCACGACCGTCACCGCAATGAGTCCGCCCACCACGTACGGCCCAGCTCCCGAGGTTAGTCCTGCATATGGGTTGGGGCTCGACACGGGCGATGCGGTCACCGTCACGCGCACCGAAGCAGTCACCCTCTCGTGGACCGCGTCCTCAATCTCACAGGTCACGGTATAGGACCCGGCGTGCGAGAACTGGTGTCCGACCACCGGGCCACCGAGTGCGGGGCTGCCATCGCCGAAACTCCATGAGTAGCTGTACGGGCCAGTTCCGTTGATGGCCATCGCTCCGAGGGCGACAACGCTTGACGTGGACGGCGTGACGTTGGACGCCGCGACGCTACCGGTCAGGGCTGGATTGATCACGACCGGCACCTCACGAGACTGGCCGTACCCCTCGCTATCGTTCACAGCGTAGACGGAGACGTAACTCCCCGGGCGCGCGAATCCATGCGAGGTAGAGTTCCCTAGGTAGGTCGATCCGTCCCCGAAGTTCCACTGAGCGTCCCGGTAGCTTCCCGTTCCACCCGCCGGCGCACCGGTGAACTCGATGGGGCGGCCCACGTCGGTCGCGGTGACGTTAGTAGACGCGACTGCCTCCAGCGCCGGCTCGACTACGATGTGGAACGAAGAATTCGTCACGCCTCCACCCGAGTCCCGGATGACCACCCAGCCATCGAAAGTCCCGCTCTCCGTGTAGTTGTGCTCCCCTGACATCGAGTTCGACGTGCTTCCGTCGCCGAACGTCCAGGTCGCGAAGTACGGCCCGCTCCCTCCGGACTGCTCCGCCGAGTAGGTCAGCGTGGCCGGAGTCGATCCGAGCTCGGTCAGCGCCGGGGACGTAGTGATGTTCGTGCTGAGGACGGGGTTCACGGTCTGGGGTACGACTACGGTAGAGGTAACCCCGTAGAAGTCCACGGCACGGAACGTTATCGGCCATGAACCGGTCGGATAGTTGTAAGGGTCGAAGAGAGGCCCGGCCGTATACGTGAATCGGATATCGAACGTATTGTTTCGTAAGTATGAGTAACTCCCTCCGCCCGAGCCCGTTGCCAGGTTCAAAAAGTACGAGTCGTTCGCCGCGTAGCCCATTGCGAAGCCCGATCCTGTACCGAGGCTGGCTCCTCCGATCATGGATGCGGTCTGACCGGTGTCGATAGGATCGGGAGAAATCGAGTACACCCTCATGATGGGGGGAAGCTCGAGGACCCAGCTCGTGTTCTCGCTTTGGAAACCCGGAGTAGCTCCCCCCACCACAAGGGGCGCGATCAGGGAGCTGTCCGAGGGGACGACCTCCCACGCGCCTTCATCGGGTCCGGACAGGTTCGCCCCGAACAGGGTGTCGGCAGAGTGCCACTCACCGTCCAAGAACGCCCAGGTTGATCCGGGGCCTTCCGGGCCGGTGGCCACGCCGCCGAATAGGATCGTGACGTTGAGTTGGCCATCCCAGGTTTGCGCTCCCCAGGCCGTTGCGGGAGGTGATCGTGTCGGGTTCGCGCTGGCGGTCGCCGTCACATTCACCCAGGTCGGCGTCGAACCAGTGAGCGTCCAGGTGTCGTTCCGCTCAAAGAGCGAGGTGCCGGTTCGCGTCAGACCGCCATAGAGGACCAGTTGGTGGCTGATGGGGTCGTAATCCATGCCGCTGCCAGCCGTGCACGAGTTGCCGGGCACCCCATATGCGGCGGTCTCGTTCTCCCATTTCGCGGACGGGCCGGGAAGAGTCCAAGTTTGCGAATACAATGGCCCGCTCGGACCCGTCGGGCAGCCACGCACTCCGACCAAAACGCCTCCATCGATGTCCGAATCGTAGGCCCATGATCCTCCGTCGGAGTACGGTCCCGCCCCGACGGCCGAGGTCTCGTTGATCCAGTTTCCGTCGAAGAGCCAAGTCTCGTTGCTCGGGTCGCCCGAGGCGTAAACCCCACCCGTCAGCAATAGGCCCCCCCAATCGGGGTCCCAGGTCAGCCCGGCATAGAGGAGAGGGGGAGGGAGGGGCGAGAATCTGCCTGTCGCGTTGACCCAAGGGGTATACGACTCGGACGAGACCCAGACATTATTCGTAGCCCGGTCCTTGGCGTCTTCCCCCCATAGAACGAATTCGAATAGGTTTGGATCGAAGGCCAACGCCGCGCCTGGCAAGACGGTTATATCCCCCCCGAAGAAAGAAGTGCGGTTGAACCACTGTAAGGTTGTCGTGTTCAGGGTATCTGACCGAATCGAACTCGGAGCAGAGGTCGGAGCCTGGGCGACAGGAATGGAAGCCGGGGACGCTGTGAGTGGACGGTCGTTGCCACCGGCCGGAGTCAGAAACGACGAGGCTTGTCCCACGGCTCTCGGGTTCAAGCCCCCCAGAGCAAACGAACTCAGTACGAAGAGCGCTAGCACCGCGCAGATGCCCAGACATCCGAGCCAGCCATGGCCGCGCCGACCGACCCTCGCCATCCGTCGCGCATCACGCCGTGGGAATATGAAGCACACCTTCAAAGGTCTATGAAATATCGATAGTCCGCGGGACCGGGTCTGATATGCACCTGGCGCACGTGTCGGACCGTCACGGTAGGCCGGCCAGCTACTCTGGCCCTACGCTCAACTGCCGTTGCACATACATCGGGCAGGATGTAGACTCCTTGCAGACGGTCGTTCAATTCCACCTGGATGCAGCCGGTGTCACCGTCAGGGTCCGATCTTGCGAGTGCTCTTAGGTACGTAGTCAAAGAATCGTTCGATCGTGTCCTCAGCAGTCCACTCCGCCCTCAATCGAGTTCGCTTTTCGACTCGCCGCAACTCCGACAGCAGGGTTCGATTGAGATCCCGGGCGCTCGATCCGTCAAAGGTGGCCTCGACAACAAACTCCTGGCCATCTTCGGATCTCGCTACGGTTCCATGGGGGATTAGGAGAGTCAGGGTCGGTTCGATCGCATCAGGGTTGTCCGTGCTGATCCGAGCTTTGAGAGAGTAGCGCATATCGAGGGTGTCCAACCCGTGCAGTGGTTGGATTGAGTAAGAGTGTTGCTGCTCCCTGAGATTGGCCGTCCCGCCGTCTTGCAAACTTTGCCTTCGTTGGCGACACGCAGTGCTGCGCCCACCATCGGTCCAGGGCGTAATGCCCACCCCATCTTGCGACATGACCCTCCCCGCAGTACGAATCGCTGGGTCCCGGTGGGCTTGGATCCCGACAGGCAGTTACCTCTCGAGGTCGCTCCCGACGGCGAGCCCTCGACCACCCCCCCCCGAGCGGTCGCCCGACGCTCGGCACCAGCCCGGAAGACGGGGCGTCCGGAGACATTATCGCCCTCCGAGCCGTCCCCCGTACGGCCCAATGTTCGCCCCCACTCTGGCCCGGGGTCGCAACCCATTCGGCGTACTCGTCGTCACCGCGGTCGTCGTAACTTCGATACTTACCCTGACCGGCCCTGCCTTGGCATCGCACATTTCGGCGCGGGACCTAGCTCACTCAAACCCTGAATCCTCCTTGCGCGGCAGCATCCACCCCGCGGTCGACCAGCTGTCGGCGGCTTGGGTGAATGTCACTGCGGACGTGGGAGCTGCCCCAAGTCCTCGGCACATGATGGGCGCCGCGTACTATCCTCCGACGAATTCGACCATCTTGTTCGGGGGCAACTACGGTAACTCGAACACCGCCTACGGCGACACCTGGCAGTTCCAGAACAACAGCTGGACGCAACTGTTCCCTCCCGTGAGCCCCTCCCCCCGGTGGGGTGGCACCATGGTGTATGACCCTGCCATCGACTCGCTCGTGCTGTTCGGAGGGCGGAACATTACCACCTTCTACAACGACACGTGGACATTCAACACTACGGGGTGGCACAACGTCACTTCGACGGTGGCACCGTCCCCCCGCGCGTTCTATGGCATGTCTTATGACGCCGCGGCCGACGAGATTGTCCTGCTCGGAGGGGCGGTCGGCAACTACGGAGGAAACGGAAGTCCGTTCACGTATTACAACGACACCTGGACCTACCAGGGCGGGGTATGGACGAACATCACTTCGTCCGCCGGCGTCGCGCCTCTCGGCGCGGTGATCTCGGGGCAGATGACGTACGATCCCACGGATGGATACGTCGTCCTGACTGGCGGCGTCCTCCGCGATTTCCCGTGTGGATTCGTGTTCGGATCGACCTACATTTTTGCGAACGGCAGCTGGTCCCAGCTCCGGATCGATGGGGCGTCCCCTCCGCCGGGTGAGGGGGTAATGTGGTACGATTCCCAGCTGGATCGGGTGCTCTACTACGAGGGCGCCGAGGACCTCTCGGGCGTCAACTGCGAGGCTACCGAAAACGAACTCTGGTCGTACTCGGGTGGAGTCTGGACCTATATCCCGCAAGTCGGTACCAGCGCTCCCGCGCCCCGGACCGAGCCGATGTTCGTCGACGATGTGGCCGACAACGAGCAGGTCATGTTCGGGGGCCACGGTCCCTTCGTCTACAAGTATCAGCAGGATACCTGGATCCTCTCGGTCGGTGTGCATCCGGTCTATACGGTGACCTACAGCGAGTCCGGCCTGCCGACCCATAAGTCTTGGACGGTCTCGTTCTTCGGGGTGGTCCATAGCGCGCCTGCCGGGACCTCGATCCAGTTCTCGGTGTTGAACGGCACCTATCCGTACCTCGTGCAGAGCGACGGCGGCTACCAAGTGTCGGGCCTCCCCGCGTCCGGAACCTTGGATGTCCACGGGAGCGACGTGAATGTCTCGGTCCTGTTCGTCCACGGACCCACGTTCACCCTCACCTTCCACGAGCGCGGTCTTGGGCCGTTCTCGAACTGGTGCGTCACGGTCGGAGCGACTGTCTGCTCCACGACCCCCAGGGTGCAGTTCAAGCACCTGACCCCCGGGACCTACGACTACTCCCTCCAACCCGTCGGCAACCTCTCCACCCTCACGAAGCTGGACGGGGGCATCGTTGCCTCCAACGGCACGGTGACCGTGTCCCACGGGACCACGTTCCAGATCCTCTTCGGCTCCTCCGTGCACTTCGTAGAGACGGGGCTCCCGAACGGGACGAACTGGACCGTTCACATCGGCGGACATGCGACCCGCTCGAACAGCTCGACG
>Ga0335083_10000136_pt1 | contig 128210 bp, 91 predicted proteins | sample Lox_Sample_42_FD_206716 | JGI IMG/M metagenome (GOLD analysis project Ga0335083, IMG submission 206716) | Soil microbial communities from Loxahatchee National Wildlife Refuge, Florida, United States - Lox_Sample_4.2 | ecosystem: Environmental > Terrestrial > Soil > Wetlands | place: USA...
TCCCGGTGATTTGCCCCTCGACCTGCGGGTTTATGGCGGCAGATTGCCGCGATTTCAGCACGGACAAGTATTCGGTCGTCTCTGGAATGTGGATCGACTGCGCAACTTCGACCTGGACGGGCATTGCGTGCGGCCCGCCGGCTCCGGGCCCCCCAGCGGAGGTTTTCTCGCCGCAGCCTCCTCCCAGCAGAGGAAGGCCAGCAAGCAGCGCCAGCGCGGTCCCTCGCCAACCTTTCGTTAGCTTGTGCGGAGCTGCCATAGCTGAGTTTGTCTCCCCTGGGGCAATCCCAAATCTTACGATACCTTCGCGCCCACACCAAGGCGCAAGTCAACGTTGACAGTTAGACGCACGGAGGAAGGCGGCGGTTATATTGGTGGAGAAAGCTCAGTAAAAATCGGAAGGATCAATACGCTTGCCGGATAAGCCCAGTTGCAGGATTTCCATCTGATTCGGCCGGTCGAACACTTTGCCTGGAAAGAAAATCTTCGTGATTACGCGGACTCCACCAAACGCAATCCCCAGCACGATCGCCGCCACCATGAAGACTCCCGTCCCCATGATGATCTTGACCAGCGTGCTGATAATTGGCGGATCCGTTGCCGTCTGGCTCGGTTCGTTCCACGTCACCTGTGTCTCATAATCGATAGCTTCGCGCAGACTCTTCGCATATTCCGGCGAACTGGGCGACAAAATCATGGAGAGCAGAGACCCTTTCCGTACGATGTTCAGCCCCTGTTGTTTCGCTGTGGGCGGAAGTACTTCATCCAAGTGATGGATGTGTTGCTCCGCGAGTTGAGGTGTCGGATATTCCAGAAGCAGCAAGACTCCGTTCCCTTTGCTCCCGCTGGAGTACCGCGCCAGCATGGCCTCCGCTCCGGACGAAAAGCCGGCTCTGTCCGCCAGTCCCGCCATCTCAGATTGCCCCAGTGTAGCCAGCCCGGCCCGCATAGCTTCCGGCCCTAGCGCGTACCGTTCCGAACCCACAATCCTTCCCGGCATTGGCAAATACGTCCGAATCGGAGGCAGCGGCGACAGCTCGCTTTTTGCTTCTAGTTCCTGCACAAGCGCGCCCAAATCCTCTTTCGAGATGTTCGCCGTCGATTGCAGCACCAAACTGCCTTCCTGTATCAGCACTCCATTTTTGTCGAACGCCGCCATTTGGCCTAGATTCGTGGGCATCTGTCCCGACCGGAGCAGACTGGTATAAACCTCGAACGCGCTGCTCGGGTCGTGGTACTGTGCCAGTCGAATCTCCACATTTTTCCCGTCAGCCGAATACTCGCAATCATTGACGGTGCTCAATCCTGCCTCCTTCCAAAAACCAAAGTCCGGCGATTTGAACAAGCAGTTTGTCAGCTGCCAACTTTTGAATTGCTTAGGGAGAATTTGCTTGGGAGGAATCTTCGTCTGGGCGGAGACCAGCCCCGCGCCCAGCAGCGCTATACCGCAAACGAAAAGGAATTGTCGACGCATCCCTGGCAGTTGGTTAGACACCACCAGACTACCGTTGGTTCCGGGATTGTTCAACTGCGGTGGCTGCCGCCGGCCGCCTAGAAGCGCTCTTTGCGGGCAAGTTCACCGTCACGCTGTTCATGCTCTCCAGGTAGTCCGCAACGCCTTGAAAAAGTCCTTCAGCGACGCGCTGGCGGTACTCGGGCTGCTTCAGCAGTTTCTCGTCGGAGGGATTACTGAGAAACGAAATCTCGGTGAGGATCGATGGCATATCCGCGCCGATCAGCACCACAAACGGTGCCTTGCGCACCCCGCGGTCTTTTACCGACCGGCTTGCTTTCTGCATGCGCTTGGCAAGTGAATCCTGAATGTCCGCGGCAAATTCTCTCGACTCGTCGATCTTTTCATTCTGCGCGATCTTTTTCACCATGTCCTCGAGGTCGTGGACTCCCTCATCTGACGAAGCGTTCTCGCGCGCCGCCACTTCCATCGCTTCTGCCGAGCCCTTCAGGTTCAAATAGTATGTCTCGACGCCTCGCGCCGCATGGTCCCGGCTCGAATTCGCGTGAATCGAAATAAAAAGATCGGCTTTCGCCTGATTCGCGATGTTTGTTCGCTCTTCCAAGGGAATAAACGTATCGTCCGACCGGGTGTAAACGATATCCGCGCCTGGCAAGCGCTGCTGGATAATTTTCCCCAGTCTCAAAGCCACATCCAGACACAGATCTTTCTCCATCAGCCCCGTCGGGCCGATGGTTCCGGTGTCATGTCCGCCGTGGCCTGGATCAATTACGATACGGCCAATCTTCAACCCCAGCGCGCGCGTCAACGTGGATTGCCCGTCGCGCATCGGCTCGGGAGTTCCGCTCGGCCGAATGAGATCCGGCTCGGTCTTGGACGCGCTCAACCTCTTACGAGAGGAATTCTTGGCGTGGGGCGACGCACTTCGCGCACTGCCTTTCGTGGGTGAGACACCAGGATCTACGGGTGGGTTTTTTGCGGCAACAGCCCTCATATTTCCGGCGCCTTCCGACCCCGCCGTCGCACTTTCACTCGCTTGCACCGCGCCACGATTGGAGGTTGCTCTATTCGAATTCCCCGCACGCAGCAGGTTGCGATGCCGCAGGTCTGAATAAAGGTGGATCACCAGCTGTGGTGGATTATCCACCAGCGTCGCGGCGTAGTCCTCCACTCCCTTTACGTCGAGCACGACGCGCACGACGCCCGCGTGGTTCTGCGCCACCCGCACTCCGGTAAGTAAGTTTCCGCTAACCTCAATATTGCCGCGCGCCACTTCTGGCGTCAGGCGCGCAGAATGAAGGTCGAAGAAAATACGCTCCGGATTTTTTATTCGCGCCGACGTGTATTGCACCGTATCTTCGAGGTCGACGGTCACACGCGTCTCGTCCGCGTTCGCGCTTGCGGTGATTCGCCGGATACGCGGAGCGCCCGCGGAAGGGCTTCGCCCCGCGGCCTCAACGCCTCCGGCAACCGTTCCCGCAGGCTCTGCGTCTGACTCCGTTCCAGACGGCACATTGGCGGCGTCTTCGACCGTTTCGCTGTGCCGCAAGAGCGCCAGCTCCGCCAGCGCCTCTTCCGCCTCTCTTTTTCGCTTCGAGCGCGGATACTTTTTCAGGAAGTCTTGGTAGGTGTTCGTCGCCTGCGCACTATCCCCCAATTGATCCCGTTGCAGCTTGCCGATACGCAGCAGCGCATCTTGCGTGTACTTGCTGGCCGGATACTCATGCACGAGAAATTGGTAGGCATCTACGGCCGACTGGTAATAGCCTCGCCCAAATCGATCGCCCATCTCGGTGTAAAGTTCCGCGACGGACAGCAGGGCATCCACCACCACGGGCGCGCGCGGCGTAATGAGGTACACACGCCGATAGCTGGTTACCGCCTGTTTGTATTCCGCCAGCGTCCTCTTTTCCGCGGGCTGGCTGTTCAGATTCGAGCGTTGTTGTTCAGCTCTTGCAAACTGCTCTTCTGCGGCTTCTCGTCTTGCGGCGCTCTTCGTCTGCGTATCCGCACCTCTCGCGGAATTCGCGCATACCATTCCTGCAGCTCCAGCGACGGCTATTCCCATCGCCACAAAAACTGGCGAAAGCCGGGCGAATCTTCTGTTCGAACTATGTAGGATCCCCAACATGCGCGCCCTAAATTCTATAATGGAAACTGGAGGCCCCCGCGAGTCTTAACTCTTGGAGTTGCTCTGCGAATGCTTGGACAAGCCACCGCCGCGCGGCAGGTCCGTCCCCGTTGATGCTAGTCGTTTCGGAAGATGATGCGGCCGTTGGAGTCGACCTCTCTGTGGATTGCGCGCGGATTCGTGAACGCGCCCTCTTGACGACCCGATCCAGGCCTGAAATATGCATCCTGTACCTTCTGCACATAGTTCCGAGTTTCTCGGAACGAAGGGATGCCGTGAGCCCGATCAACAGCCCCCTCTCCCGCATTGTACGCCGCCAAAGCCAAATCCAGGTTGCCATTGTATCGTTCCAGCAACCACTTGAGATGACTAACCCCGGCGTCGATATTCTGTTGCGGGTTGAACACGTCATTTGCACCGTACCGATGTGCCGTCGATGGAATCAATTGCATCAGTCCTCCGGCACCCTTTCGGGAATATGCCGCCGGATTCCAGTTTGATTCCGTTTCGATCACAGCGCGGACCAAAGCTGGATCCACGTTGTGCCGTTCTGCCGCTTCCTTTACGAGCTTTTCGACGCCATCCCGGTCGATACTCATTTCCGGTCGGCTCGGGCCCATAAATCTGGATTCGGCGGGGAGGTAGATGGTTTTGCGCGAACTAGCGGCCTTCAACTTAGCCGTAACCGGCGGGTCGGAGTTTATGAACAACGCCCGCCCGCTGGAATCCACGGTTCGGACGATCTGCGCGTTCGCGCCAGGTGCCCACACTACCGCACACAAAGCGAATGCTCCCAAATAGATGCAAGCCGTCTTCATACCCGTGAACTGGTCCGTACGTTTCGCCATCGTGCCTCGGGGAAGCTACCAAACGGTGATGCTCGTTTCGGTGATGCGTTAGCCGTGTTCGGAGCGGCCGCACTGCAAGGCCGGGCCAACTCGTCTCGCCTCGATGAAGCTATGCCCTTTGTCTGGAACGCCCGCGCTCCAAACACAATGGCGCGAGTGTCTCCTGCCGGACACGCTTCTGGCGCTACGGTGGAGATTATAGCAACGGCTCCAAAAGGGAGGGGATAGAACTTAGGGCACTTTTTAGGGCCGATGTGTCTTTTCCGCCAGCCTCCGCCAAATCCGGCCTTCCGCCGCCGGAGCCGCCAACCTGCTTGGCCAATGCCTGTATCAGCTTGCCAGCATGGACTTTAGGGGTTAAATCCTTGGTTACTCCGACTATGAGGGCAACTTTGCCGTCGTCCGGCATCCCGAAGGCGACTACCCCGGAACCAAGTTTTTGTCGTAATGAGTCCACTAATTGCCTCAGACCCTCCCGGTCCGTACCTGTGACCTCCGCAGCCACGAGTTTGACACCTTTTACGGTCTGCACCTGCCCGGCAAGTTGGTCAAGCTGGCCGAGCGCCCCCTTGCGCTTTTGTGCCTCCAGCTCTTTTTCGAGTTGCTTCACCGTCTGGTTGAGCTTCTCAACTGTGGCTAGCACTTGCTCCTCGCCGACATTCAATTGGCTGGCCACCTGTGCCAGCACCTTCGCTTGCTGCTCATAATGTTCCAGCGCCCCAATTCCGGTCACTGCCTCGATGCGCCGTACCCCTGCCGCAACTGATCCTTCGCTTACGATCTTGAGCACGCCGATGTCGCCGATGCGCTGGACGTGCGTCCCGCCGCACAACTCTTTGGAATAAAAGCCCCTTGGTGACCGTTCGTCGGGAATCGTCACCACCCGCACATTGCTCTCGGGATATTTGTCGCCGAAAAACGCCAGCGCGCCCGAAGCCAGCGCATCTTCCAGCGAACTGATGTTCGTTTCGATTTCCGTATTGTGCCGAATCTCGTCGTTCACCTGCTGCTCGATGTCCTTCAGCTCCTCAGGATCGACGTGCGCAAAATGCGAAAAATCAAACCGCAGACGTTCCGGCGAATTCAACGAGCCCGCTTGCTTGACATGCGTCCCCAAAATGTTCCGCAGCGCGGCATGCACGAGATGCGTGCCGCTGTGGTTGCGGATGATGCGCGCGCGCCGTTCGGCATCGGCCTGGACACACACTCTATCGCCGACGCGAAGAATTTCCTTGGCGATGACCTTGTGGGCCACGAGTCCCGCGACGGGATAATACGCGCCGGTGACTTCGGCGAGCGTGCCGGTTCCCGTGGGATCGTAGAACGCGCCGGTATCCGCCATCTGCCCGCCGGATTCGGCGTAAATCACTGTCCGGTCCAGCACCACTTCCCCGGCTTCGCCGGCCTTCAATTCATTCACCGGCCCGCTCTTCGTCAGGATCGCCTCGATGCGTGCGTCCTTCGCCGAAGTCCCGTGATAAAAGTCCTTCTCCGTCTTGAACGTCTCCGCAATCTTCTTGTAAGCCGGATTCGCGGCCTCCTTGCCTCCTCCGCCCTTCCACGACGCCCTGGCTTTTGTCCGCTGCTCTTCCATGGCGAGATCGAAGCCTTCCCACTGGACCTTCACGCCAGCGTCGCGGAGCACATCTTCAATAAAGTCGCGCGGCATTCCGTAAGTGTCGTAGAGCACGAAGGCCTGCGCACCAGGAAGCTGTTGGCCCCGGCGAACTCCGTGGCCAAGTCGCTCTTCTTCGAGACTCGCAAATTCCTCTAAAGAGGTCCGAAATTCATCCAACTTCTTCAGAGCGATATCCAGCGTGTGGGCGAAGCGCCGCTCTTCGCCTAGCACGACCTCAGATACGCGCTCAGCCGCGGAATCCAGCAGTTCTGGATAGGCCCCGCCCATCAGTTCTCGGACAGTACTTACCATTTCAGCGAGAAATGGCTTTATCGCGCCAAGAAGCCGGCCGTGATAGATAGCGCGGCGCATGATTTTGCGCAGCACATAGCCGCGCCCCTCATTTGACGGCAAAACACCATCGGTGATGAGAAACGTGGTCGCGCGAGCGTGATCCGCAATCACGCGCAGGGAGGCGGCGCCGCCCTTACCTTCTTCGAGCGCCTCTTCGCGACTGAAATCGACGCCGCAGAGTTCGGCTGCGCGCTTCATGAGCGGAACGAAGAGATCGGTGTCGTAATTGGAGATAACGCCTTGCAACACTGCCGCGACGCGCTCCAGCCCCATGCCCGTATCGATCGACGGCTTCGGCAGCGGCGCGACTGTTCCGCTGGCGTCGCGATTGAACTGCATAAACACTAAATTCCAAATCTCGACATAGCGGCCGCAATCGCAGGGAAATTTGCAATCGACATGTCCTTCTTCTGAAGCTTCAACGCCCATATCGTAAAAAATCTCGCTGCAGGGCCCACAAGGTCCCGTGTCGCCCATCGCCCAGAAATTGTCTTTCAGCCCAGGAACCGCGACAACCCGCTCCTCAGGAACCTGCTGCTCCAGCCAAATCTTCCGCGCTTCCTCATCCACACCCAGCATCGTCCCCGGCGCCACCTCCGCGCCGCCAAACACCGTCACATACAGCTTGTCCTTGGCGATCCCATACCACTCCGGCGAAGTGACCAACTCCCACGCGTACGGAATGGCCTTCTCCTTGAAATAATCTCCAAACGAAAAGTTGCCCATCATTTCAAAGAAAGTGTGGTGACGCTTGGTGAAGCCGACGTTTTCCAGGTCGTTGTGTTTTCCGCCGGCGCGTACGCATTTCTGTGCGGTCGTCGCCTTGTCGTACTCACGCTTCTCCAGCCCCAGAAATACGTCCTTGAACTGGTTCATGCCCGCATTGGTGAAGAGCAGCGTCGGGTCGCCGTGCGGGACGAGCGAAGAGCTACGCACGCGCCGATGGCCTTTGCTTTCAAAGAATTGCAGAAACTTTTCGCGTATCTCGTTTCCGGTCATTATTTGTATGCCCTTGCGGGGAATGATTTCTTTCTGGAATCGACGCCCGCCACGTCTGCCCCAATCTTTCCGGTAGCGGAATCATACGATTATCGCAGACGCCGCAAAGCCCCGCAACGAACGTACGTGAGGGCAGACCTTCCAGCTTTCAGTATAGATTTTGGCCGCGAAGCGATTGGGAATGGTTTTTCTTAAAAAAAGGTGGCTCAATGCTCTCGGGGTAAGCAACGGTAGAATGAGAAATATAATTCAAGATCGTCACCAACTGCGGCACGGACAGTTCTACGTCGAGTTTCCTGCCACGAGGACCTCCGAAAGGCTTCAGGTTCGCGGCAAATTCGATGGTCTTCGTGGTGAGAGTGGGGTCTGTGCCATTCCAATTGACAGTAGGGTTTTTCACGCGCAGGACATCGCGCGCAGGCACCGTGAATACGACAGGTTTTTTTGAGGAAGCGGATTCTGCGAATTCAAATCCACTTGTTGATAAAACGATTTTTGTCTCGATTGGTTCCTTATATCCAAGCTGGAAAGACTTTACCCACAATTCGCTTCTATCTTCCGGTAGCCAACGGCTCGCCTCGACGACCGGAACCAATGCGCGAAGTAGTTGTGAATCGGAAAATGTTTCGGATCTTCGGACGACTCCATTCTCATCAAATTCAATCAGCAGATTGCCGTTTTTCCAGATTCTGCTCGCGTTGCCCATGCCGCCGCCAAGGCCCACGACAAAAGCCCATCCTCCCGCATTTGACGAAGCCCAGCGCCCCAAGAAGAAACGATCTGCCCTGTAGCCGGTGTCGATAAGCTTCAGTTTATCCTCCACTTCGGAGCGGGGTGTGTGGCCGGCCTGTATGAAGTTCAAGTCAACCGTTTTCACCTCGGTCCCTTGTGGAGTGCGGGTCCGCTTGGGCATGGGGCTAACACCCAGGCACCCTGCCAGCATGAGGCTAAGAGGAGCGACCAGCGTATGGTGCAAACGCATTCTTGTGAACAAACAGCGACTTGTTGTTCTCGCGTCCAGTAGGATGGATCGCGTTTCGCTCATTCATACTTCGGCGGGGTTCTATTTGTCAACGATTCGCAAACCTGCCTGACCCGACTACGGCCAGTTTACCGATATGAGCAGTCGCAAGGTGGGCGCAGCATGCAGGCCCCCCACCAAGCGAGTGGCGGGTTAGTTGCTTGTCTTGAAGGAACGCATCGGATAGAATCCGCCCACCAAAGGCATTACTAGTTCCGCGTTTTTCCATCCAGAGATTTACGCCCATCGCGAAAGGAAATAGACCATGCCACTTTCGAAAAAGCTCGCAGCAGAATTCATCGGAACTTTTTGGCTCGTCTTCGGAGGTTGCGGCGCCGCCGTACTCGACGCGGCGTATCCGCAGCTGGGAATCGGTTTCCTCGGCGTCGCCCTTGCTTTCGGTCTCACGGTTTTGACCATGGTCTACGCCGTTGGCCACATTTCAGGCGGCCATTTCAATCCAGCGGTTTCGGTTGGGCTGGCCTGCGGCAAGCGTTTCCCATGGTCCGAACTCATTCCGTATATCGTTGCGCAGGTATTAGGTGGGCTACTGGCCAGCACAGTTCTGTATGTCATCGCCAGCGGCAAGGAAGGCTTCTCCCTGACCGGCGGCTTCGCCTCGAATGGCTACGGACTGCATTCGCCGGGCGGCTACTCGCTGCTGGCGTGCTTCGTGGCCGAAGTCGTGCTCACCTTCATTTTCGTTTTTGTGATTCACGGAGCGACCGACAAGCGCGCCCCCGTGGCGCTTGCGGGCGTGGCCATTGGGCTCACGCTAACGCTCATCCATCTTGTCGGAATCCCAGTCACCAACACCTCCGTGAACCCAGCGCGCAGCACTGCGCCGGCAATCTTCGCCGGCGGATGGGCCATCCATCAACTGTGGCTTTTCTGGCTAGCGCCCATTATCGGCGGCGCGATTGCCGGGCTTGTCTACAACGGCGTGTTTGAGGAGCGCCAGTCCTGAGAAGAGTCAATCTGAGTGTGAAGCGGCGGCCAACCCAGCGCCAGAACTCGCCTTCTCTTGTGGACTCCGCAGCTCACGCGGAGAAAATTTCATTCGCACCAGCCAGTTTTCCCGCAATTTTCTTCCGCGGAAAGGCGTCAACGCCAGCGCCCGGAACAGATCCCGCAACAATTCCCGATGCTGCCGGAAGCTAACCCAGCCACGCCACCCAAGTTTTCTGAGAAGGGCGAACCGTAGCCGCGCGAGGCCCATCGCCAACCTGGAAAGAGACGCCGGAATGCCTTCTTCGCGATGGTGCTCGTAGTAGCCGAAGTTCATCGATGCGCCGGACTGCACCTTGATGAAGTTCGAAAGCTCGCGATTCTTCGGGTTTGTGGCGACCATCCGAATCAATTCTTGAAAATTCTTCGAATCGGACTCGAGCTTTTCGAGATTGGCAAACCAGTTCACCAGTTTCACGCCGAGCGGATCCCAAAGATAATCGTTCAAGAGCAGCGGCAGCCCGAGATGAAAAAGCTTGGTGACTACAAGATGGATTTGGAGATGGCAACGATAAGGATCTTCCATGCACGCATAGAGCCGCGTCGTGTCGCGCGTTACACTGCGCTGGAACGCGGCAATCGCGGTGTCGAGATCTTTGGTGAAATCGCTCGCGTCGCCGCCATTCACTTCCATCTGAATCATCGCCGCGACTTGCCGGATTTGGATGGAGGATAAGGCCAGGCCGACGCTGTACAGTGGATCAACGGTGTCGCCCGCGTCGCCGATGATGTACCAGCGGTCGGCGGAATACCGCTGGCGGCATTCCCACATGTAGGAACCGTAGAAATTCGTGTCTACCACGGTCCCGCTGCGCACCAGATCAACGAGCATCGGATGTTCCCGCCCGACGCGCTCCAGAAACTCTTCCATCGTGTGAATCTCGCCGTGCGGATAAACGTCCTTGCGGTAGGTTATGCCGATGCTCACTAGCGGCGCATTGTCCGGCGAACGCATCGGGATGTACCAAATCCAGTTTCCTTTGCCGAAAAAATGATGCGTGGCGAAATACGGAATGTAGTTGCGATGCGCTTGCTTCAGCGAGTGGATATTCGCCAGAATTTCCGGATTGAAATTCGCCAATCGGAACCAGAAAACATCTTTTTGTTCCTTGACTTTTTCGTGAAGCTGCAATTTTTTGGCGAGCACGCGGTTGCGGCCCGTCGCATCAATGAGCCATCGCGCCCTTACGGTGTGTTTTTCTCCACTGGCGTTCTGGACGGAGACGGCATGCAATTCGTCAGTCCCCGCGCCATGAATTTCGACTTCCACTACCGTGCCGTCCATCAACTCCATCCCGTTCTCCAGATTGCGGCGCCGCACCTTGGCGTCCAGCGTGAAGCGGTTGATCTGGAAAGAGAGAATGGGCGGCGCGGTGGGAATTTCGTCGACGACGTACGTGCGATCCGCCGGGTCGTCGATCTTTGTCTTGAAATAGTAGGTCAGGCCGTATTTCGGAAAGTGGTTTTCCACGAGGTAGCGGCCCAGTCCTAGTTCCAATAGGAAATCGACGCTGACTTCGACGAGCGATTCTCCGACGATCGGTCGATTCTTATGTGGCCCCTCGACTACGGCGATCTTGAGAGCAGGGAAACGCAATCGCAGGTAGGCTGCCGCGAGCTGGCCGGTTGCGCCGCCTCCCATCACCAGCACATCCACGTCCTTCGTCATGGGCGTTCGGGCTTCTGTGCTGCTGGCTTCAGTTTGCATGGAAAATAGCGCGATACACGCCGGGGAAATCCTAACATAGCAAAAGCAGAAACCACGTACGCAGCGCCACGCCCCTCGTTACTCCTCAGGTGTTTCCACTTCGGGAACTTCCTCGCGCGTCAAAGACTTCAGTTCGCGGCGGACGACGTCGGCGGAAAAACCTGCGCGCAGGAGGCTACGGTACATCGAAGCCATCTTGTTGTCGTCGATTTCGCCGCGAAACGCTCGCAGCTTTCGTTCCAGGCGCTGGCGGACGATCGCGGCCTCGTCGGTCTCCTTGGCGGATTCTTCCAGAGCCGCTTCGATGTGCCGGTCCGGCACGCCCCGCGCCCGCAAATCGCGTGCAATGCGGTATTTTCCCTGCCTCCGAATTTCCGTGCGCTGCCTCGCAAACTGTTTCGCGAAGCGCTCGTCATCAATCATCTTGGAACGCTTCAAACGTTCCATCACATTGTTCAGAAGCTCGTCGTTATCCGTCCGCCGTCCAAGCATCTGCTTCATTTCATAGACAGAATACGCGCGCCGCATCAAAGCCCGCACCGCGGCCTCATACAGCTCCGTCTCCGTTTCCACTTGTCGCGGCTTCCCGAACATGGTGTGGACATTGTAACGCGGGGAATTGGAAACGCGCGGTTTTCCGGCGAGCCTGCACGAAGGCTGCGGCCCGAACGAGTCATGAACTACATTCCACGGAGAGGACGCTCAGAGCACAGAGTAATGAGCTCGAGATGTGGAGCATGTTCTATCCTTAAGAAAAGAAAAAAATCAACAGGGTTGAAGCATGTCAGTGGTTTCTGGAGCTACTCTTTCTTCAATCTGTCTTTTCCAGTCAAGCCATTCAGACTCTAGCTTGAGAGAGGATGGACCGTTCAAATTGGCCCTGATTAATGCCAGGCCAGAGTCGCAGATGGCTAGAGCTTTAGCGAATTGTTGGCGGGACTCCGCGAGGGCAACATCGAGGCGAATGCGAGATAAAGGGCCGAGCCATTCAAGGTGGCCTGCTCTGCGAATCCACACGCTACATTGATCGGTGGCGGGTCGATGGCGAGCGGTGAAGAAGGCAGCTTCCGCCGCCAGAAAGTTCCTCGTCTCGATGTCATGCGATGGTGACTCACGAAGTAGTTCTTCCAGGTAGCCAGCCGCGACCGCGGGATCTTTTGCCGCACGATATGCATTCCAGTTGATGTGGTAACTAGGGTAGAAAGACCCAGGCTGTGCTGAAGCAAGTTTCCACCATCTTTCAAAATACGGAGGCAGAATTGGCTCAACGCTGCCTGCAAAGTAAGCGGCGTGAGAGGCAATCATGTGAATTGAACCGGACTTTGAGAAGAGTAGCTGTCGAAGAAGAAATGCATCATTACCTCCCACCCGGGCACGATACGGAAACGTGGAAAACACAGCGATAAAGAGCGAGAGGAACCCAGAGAATTCAAGAAAAGTAGTCCAGCCAAAGCTGTCGGTCAGGCGGTAAATTTCGCCGACGAGGAACGTAACAAAGGCGAAGGTGTAGCTGGATACTGGTCCACCGAGAGTGCAAACTACGAGCTGGCGCCGGATTCGACGGACGCGGCCCAACTTCATGTGAGCCGCTCCAGCGTAAATCCGTGGCCGCAAGCGCAACGACCATTTTCCCCGGATGCGCATGACGCATAGGGGAGCGATCTCCACACCGCGAAACCTCAGGCCTGCGCACCATCCGAAAAATAGGTGTCCGGATTCGTGAATAGCCACGGCAAGGAAGAGCGCTGGCAGGATGCCTAGAAGCACCAGCAAGAACGCATAGTTCTGTGTGACGACCACTAAAGCGATAAATGAGATAAAAGGCGCGGCAAATTTTCCTGTGACGATCATATCAGTGGGCTTTGGGAGCGGCTCGATTAGATCCAGGATCGGAGTGGGCGATGTCTGGCCCGCACCCGATTCTTGTCGGCCCAATAATCGCGATAGTACAGTCCCGGCCATGTCGTAGTCCTACGAAACTATTTGCGAAAGACTTGTTCGAACTTTGTCGGCTGCCAAAGGAAGTTGCACGATCGCCGGTCAGTTCGGGTTGGTTTGTGCGGATTGGAGCGACTGAGTCCGCTTTTCGAGCTTGGCGGCTTCGTCGTTGCGACCGAGTTTGCGGAGAGCTTGCGCTTCGGCGGTTAAGTCATGTACGAGATATGGGCTGTCCGCCCCAAATTTCTTTTCCCCCAAAGTAATTATGCGAGCGTGACACGCGGCGGACTTTTCTGGATTGTCAGTCCGATCGTAGAACATGCAAAGCGTATTGACGGGGATGAGCAAGCGTTCGTCCGAATCCCCGAATTGGTGCTCATAGCTCTTTACGTACTGCAGTACGTAGCCTTCGGCCTTCGGAAAGTCCTTCTTGAGGTAATAGAGGTGCGAAAGGCCAAGCAGGCTCAACGCGGACTGACTGCTGTTTTCGCCGTAGGTCTTGCGAATTAGATCAAGAGCGTGATTGAAATCATTTGCCGCAGCCGCGAAATCGTTTTGTTCCATGGCAGTCATCCCCAGGTTTTGCAAGGCGTCGACTATCATAGGCGAGTTTGGCCCATAGACCTGCTGGGCGATGGCGAGTTGGCGCCGAAACTGAGTAGATGCATCGCTGAAATCACGCCGAAAGGCATAAACGTTCCCCAATTGGCCGACAGCCTCGGCAAGCCGACCGTCTTGAGGCTGGATCTTCTCCGCGATGGAGACGGCTTCTTTGGCCGAAGTTTCTGCGTCGTCGAAGCGCCTCTCCTGCGCGGCTTGTTTGCTCTTTGCCAAGGCAAAGTGAAATTTCTCATCGTAGTTAGGAGAGGCTTCGTGCTGCTTGAGGAGAGCTTCGAGCGAGTCGGCCTCGGATGCTTTGCCGGTGGCCCTCAGATCGGAAAGATGCTGCTGGAAACTTCCTTGAGCGCTCTCGTACTTCTTCTCGGCATTATAGAAACGCACCGCAACCCCGTTTGGCACGATGGGTGGTTCGTCGATGGCCGCCTGCCGATAATTATCGAGGGCTTTGATCCAGTCTCCGGACTTTTGCAGAGCATCGGCGAGATCCAACCGCGCTTGAAGCTCCTTAGGCGACAAAGTTATGGCTTGCTGGTATTGCTGGATGGCGGATTTAGTATCGCCCGACTCTTCCAAGGCTTCTCCCATCAAGTCGAACGCGGTCCAATCCGCGGGAGCTAGTTGCTCCGCTTGACGAAGCTCGGAGATGGCGGAAGTAAAATCCTTTTTCAGAATCAGAACGCGTCCTGCGTTCGTGAAAGCTGCAAAGTCCGTGCCGTCCAGTTTTTCGGCTTGGCGGTAGGGAACCAGAGCTTCGTCATATTTCTTTTCGGTCTCGAGCGTTGCGCCGAGGCCGTTCAGAGGGTCGGTCGAACCCGGGTTCTGCTGGATCGCCAGCGTGTACTCCTTCTCCGCCTCCTTCATTTGCCCTGTGCGGAGATACGCGCTGCCGAGACATTGGTGGCAGAGTGGCCAGTCCGGAGCTATCGCGGCGAGCTCCTTGAACTCCGCAATGGCTGCGCCGGGATCCGTTTGCATTAGGGCGGCTCCCAAATTCTGCCGGTCTTCCAACATTTTTGGATCGAGCCGCTTGGCTTCGCGATACTCGCGAATCGCGGCGTCGAACTCGTTCTTATCTGCATAAACAATGCCGAGGTTGTAGTGCGTCATTGCGCGGCTGGGCTCAAGAGCCCGAGCGCTCTTGAACTTCGCGATGGCGCCATCGAAGTCTTTGAGCTCGACGAGCAAATTGCCGTAGTTCATGTAGGCCAAGGCGTAGTCAGGTTTGCTGCGGATCGCCTTCTCGTACTCAGCTTTAGCGGCGTCGAGATGCTGCAACGAATCCAAAGCCAAACCCCCGTTCATGTGAGCGACGGGATTATCGGGATTTTCGACGAGGGCTGCTTTCGCTTGTCGTAGCGCCTCTTCCGAGTCGCCCGATTCAAGATAGGTCCAGCTCAAGCGAGCGTGGACTTCGGGGAAACTTGGATCACTGTCCAGAATTTCGGAATAGACTTGGCCCGCCTCGGGGAATCGTTGCTGCGTGCCAAAGATCTCCCCGACTATAAAACCGACGGCGGATTTGCCTCGGCCGCCGGAAAAAGACGATGTGAGCTCTTCGCCGGCCTCAGCGAGCTTGCCCGCGCGAAGCAGCGATCCGACGTGGCTCAAATGCTGCAGCAGTACCGTATCCCCGGAGTCTTCGTCGCCATTCTTGGAATCGACTTTGGCGGCGCGAAGCGCTTGCAATACTCGGTCGTCAGCGCCAGCGGATTTCAGGAGCGCCTGGAAGGCGGCGTCGGGCACAAAATCCACGCCTCGTGCGCGCAAGTCATACGCAACATTTTCTGGCATGATTTCGCCGGCGACAATCGCAAGAACCTCCAGCTTATTGAGTGGAGGCGCAGAAGTCTGCGCGGCCAGGGGCAAAGCAAAGAGTACTGACACGAGGAAGATAAGTGATGTGGACGTTACCTTGGTGCGCATGGAACCTCACTTTCACTTGCGGACTGGAATAGCTACTTGCGGGCGAAGCGCTCGAAGTCGGCCATTTGGCGCTCCATTTCCTCGCGGGCGGAGTCGGCGGCGGAGCGAATACCCTGGATGCGCAACTGGAATTCGTCGGGGTTCGTGGAACGCAGCAGCGCTTCCTCGAGCGTGATGAGCTGCTTGGTATACAAGTCAAAGAGCGACTGGTCGAAGGTCTGCATGCCGTATTGGCTGCCGCCGGCTGCGATCGCGTCGTGAATCAGGCGCGTTTTGTCCGCGTTAATGATGCAATCGCGGATGTACGCGGTGGCGATCATGACTTCGACGGCAGGTACGCGGCCTTTGTCGTCGGCGCGGCGCACGAGGCGCTGCGAAACGATGGCTTTAAGCGTGGCGGCAAGCTGCAATCGGATTTGCTTCTGCTCCGGAGGCGGAAAGACAGCGATGATGCGCTGAATCGTTTCGGTCGCATCAAGAGTGTGCAAGGTCGAGAAAACCATGTGGCCAGTTTCGGCGGCGAGCAAGGCTGTCGAAATGGTTTCAAGGTCGCGCATTTCGCCGACCAGAATCACATCGGGGTCTTGACGCAACGCAGCGCGCAACGCCGTTGAAAAGTTCGCGGTGTCAACTTCGACTTCGCGCTGGTTGATGAAGCTGCGCTTATCGCGGTGCAGGAATTCAATTGGATCTTCGATGGTGATGAGGTGATCGGAGCGGTTCGCGTTGATGCGGTCGATCATCGCGGCGAGGGTCGTGGATTTACCGGAACCGGTGGTTCCCGTCACGAGAACAAGTCCCCTCTGTTCTTCGCAAATCTTGCCAATCACACCGGGCAAATTCAGTTCTTCGATCGTGCGGATTTTCGTGGGAATGACGCGGAGGACCATACCGACGTTGCCGCGCTGCTGGAACACGTTGACGCGGAAACGGCCGAGGCCGGCCACACCATAGGCCATATCAAGCTCGGCGGTCTCCTTGAACTTTTGCTTCTGGCGGTTGGTCATCATGCTGAACGCCATAGAGAGCATTTCTTCGGGGGTGATGCGGGGAACGTCGGTGATGGGATTCAGCAGGCCGTCAACGCGAAGGTAGGGATGGTTTCCGACTTTCAGATGGAGGTCCGACGCTTTGTTTTCGACGGCGCGCCGGAGGAGATCGTCAATGCTAATGGCCATGTCGGTGTGAGCTCCGCGAGAGTTCGACTAACCAGCGACGTTAGCACCCGAAGTTTAGGCGGGCAAGGAAGCCGCGCCACCGGGTTGCGCGGTAGTCACCTGAACTAAAGGACAGTTTTTGCTGACTTGCGGCTCGTGATTGGTGTCGGGTATGCGTGACCGAGCAGACCAATATCTATATTTACCGAGGAAGTCGTTTTCGGACCGCACGAGTTTCGTCTTTCAATCAGAACGGAATCCCAGCGAAACTCGGGCGATCCCTCAGGCTTTTTTCAGGAAGAGCGAGTCGTAGAGAAAACCGGCGAGGAAGCCGCCGGCGAGAGGCCCCACCCAGTAGATTCCGTGATTCTGCCAATGGGAAGAGGCAAGAGCGGGGCCAAAAGCGCGCGCGGGATTCAGCGCACCGCCCGTAAAAGGACTGGCAACAAGGCTGCCCAGCGCGAGGCTTAGCCCGATGGCGAAGCCGGCGACTTGCCGGAACGAAGAGCGTTCGTCGACAGTGGTTGCAAAGACCGTGAGAACGAGAAAAAAAGTGGTTATGCCTTCCAGGACCATGCCGGAAAGCCGCGTAAAATCATGCGTGAACATTGGTGTGCCCAGAGCCACGGCACGCCAGGTGTCATCGGGGATGATGGACTTCAGCAGGTACGCAGCCGCAACAGCTCCAAGGAGTTGTGCAACCCAATAGGCGATCGTATCGATGGTGTTCAGCCGCTTGGTGACCCAAAAGCCGATGGTGATGGCCGGATTGAAATGGCCGCCTGAGATGTGGCCGAGGGCGGAGACCATGATCGCCATAGTGAGGCCGTAGACCAAAGCGATGCCGAGAAGGCCGACGCCGTTTGACGCATGGGGAAACCAATCGACGCAGATTGCGCCGGCGCCGAAAAAGACCAGCGCAAACGCGCCAAAAAACTCAGCCGTGAGCTTTTGAGCGAGGTTGTACATCAGGAATCCTCCCGGCCGGGGAATGAAGCGTGCCCGCTGCGACCGGGAAGGATTCTAGCCGGAACGAGAAGAGAAACGCCAGTCTTACCGTGAGGTGGCGCCTACGGGAGCATTAACAGGAGTAAGCCAGTTGTGACGATCGGGCTTGGTGCCGCTCGTGATTCCGAAGAATTCTTCCTGGATATGGCGCGTGATAGGGCCGGCGACGCCTTTGCCGATCTGGATGTGATCCACCGTCCGGATGGGAGTGACTTCAACCGCGGTGCCAACGAAGAAAAGTTCATCGGCGATATAAAGCATCTCGCGAGGAATTACCTGTTCCTTGACGGGAATATTCAGCTCGCCGGCAAGTGTGACGATCGAGTCGCGCGTAATGCCGGGAAGGATACTGGTTGCTAGCGCGGGCGTGTAGAGCTTGCCGTCGTGAACGATAAAGAGGTTTTCGCCGGAGCCTTCGCTGATGTGTCCTGAGGAATCCAGAGCAATTCCTTCGACGAAACCGTTCAGTTTCGCTTCCATGTTGACGAGCTGCGAGTTCATGTAATTTGCCGCGGCTTTAGACATGGCCGGGAGAGTGTTGGGAGCGATGCGCGTCCACGAGCTGACGCCGACATCGACTCCCTTAGTTAGCGCTTCGGGGCCGAGATACGCGCCCCAACTCCAGCAAGCCATGTACGCCTCGATGGGAGAGTGCAGCGGGTTCACACCGACTTCGCCGTAACCGCGGAGGACGATGGGCTTCACGTAGCAGGAATTCAGCTTGTTGATGCGCACGAGTTCGGTGGCCGCGTTGCAAAAATCGTCGAGCGAGAAGGGCAGCTCCATGCGGTAAATTTTCGCGGAGTTGATCAAGCGCTGCATGTGCTCGCGAAGGCGGAAGATGGCGGAACCCTGCTTGGTGTCGTAGCAGCGGATGCCTTCAAAGACGGCTGAGCCGTAGCTCACGACGTGAGAAAGGACGTGAAGGGTGGCGTCTTCCCAATTGATCCACTTTCCGTTGTGCCAGATTTTGTCGGTCTTCTGAATGGGCATGATGTTGTCCTTTTTTGTGGCGCGACTTGCGGCGGTTCGTGAAAATGCAGAATACGGTACGCGGCGCGGATCGTCAATAAAGTGTATGGAATGACGCAGCGAGTGCAAAATCCAAATTGGCGCGTCGGAGCGCACTGCAATGGAGGCGGAGCGCCATTTTGGCGGGTCCGTTTACTTCGGCAAATCGGGTGGAGGTGCGGACATCGATGGCCGGGTTAAGGAATCGAACGAGGACTGAGCTTGCTCGGGAATGTTGCCGTACTTATTTTCCCAGACGCCGAGAAGCAAAAAGGGAATTGCGGTGGCAACGACCAGGAGTTTGGCGCGGCGCGGCACTTTGACTTCGGGCTCCCACCGGAAGAGTTGCGAGGAGAGAAAAAATGTCAGGATCCCCCAAAACGCGAGAGAGGCAACTTGCACACCGAGCTGCCAGATGGGAACGGAATTGAAAATGGCGGCCTGCAATCCCTGGACGAGATAAGTTGCGGGCAAGAATAAGGAAACCCTTTGAACGGAGTGCGGCAAAAATGCCAATGGGAAAGTCGCACCGGAGAGAAAGATCAATGGGAGCCAGATAAGCTGATTGATAACCTGCGTTTCCTGCATGGTGTTGGTCACACTGGCAACTACGAGGCCCATCGCGGCGAATGATAAGTTGCCGATGCTGATCATGACGAATGCGGCGAGCAAGTCGCCAAAATGCATTACGTGAAAAATGTAGCGCGCGAAGAGAAACTCAAGGATGACGGTGGGAGCCACAAGGAAGTAATTGGCCACAACGCTGGAAGCAAGCATGTCGCTTGCGGTGACTGGCGTGACGTGGAAGCGTCGGAGAATGCCTTGTTCCCGAAACATCACAAGAGCGGCGCTGAGTCCCCAGAAGCTGCCCATAACGGTGAGAGAGATGACCGGAGCCAGGAAGAAACGAACACCGGCGGGCTGGCCCTTGGCGAAGATGCCCGCGAAAAGAAAGAAAAATCCGAACGGCATAATAACGCTGAAGAACAGGAACATTTTATTCCGCAGCGTGAGCTGAATGCGCATGCGGGTGAGAGTGGCGAAGTTTCTCAATCGCGGAGCCTCCTTCCGGTCATTTCAATGAAGACATCTTCGAGAGAAGGAGAGGCGATTTCGAGGCTGACAAGTTCGTTGCCTTCGGATTCCAAGTGCTTCACGAGGTCCACAATCGTTTTCGGCGGGCGCTGGGAGTGGATGACATACGTGCCATCGAACTCGCGGGCGTCGGTCACACCCTCGAGAGTTTTGAGCGCTCCATCTTTTTCAGGCTTTGCGAGCCGGACTTCGATGCGCGTCGCGCTGCCGGCGCGGGACTTCAGTTCGCGCGGCGTGCCGAGAGCGACCACTTTGCCGTGGTCGACGATGGCCACGCGGTCGCACAGGCGTTCGGCTTCCTCAATATAGTGCGTGGTCATTACGATTGTTTTCTTTTCGTGCTTCAGCTCTTCGATGATGTCGTAAATCTCGCGGCGAACCTGGGGATCGAGTCCTGCGGTGGGCTCGTCGAAGAAGAGGACTTTGGGCTCGTTGACTAGGGCCATAGCGAGGGCCAAGCGCTGTTTTTGGCCGCCGGAAAGCTCGCTGTAAAAAGTGTTCCGCTTTTCTTCGAGGCCAAAACGCTTGAGGAGTTCTTCCGGACTGCGGCGGCGCTTGTAAAAACCTGAAAACAGCCGAAGAGCTTCCATCACGCGCAATTTGTCTGGGAGAGAAGTGGACTGCAGGGCCGCGCCGATTTCGTGTCTTAAAGCTTGCGAATCGCGTTGCGGGTCGAGGCCGCAGACGGAGACTCGGCCACCATCGAGATCACGCAGACCCTCGAGGATTTCGACTGTCGACGTTTTGCCAGCGCCGTTAGGACCGAGCAGGCCGAAGACCTCTCCTTCTTCTACGGAGAAACTTACGCCACGGACGGCCTCGACGTCGCCGTAGCGCTTGATCAGATTTTCGACCTGCAGAATGGAGTTTGGCATGAGGCCCGACTGCTAACTAAGTTGTACGCTGCGAGACTTACTAGGATAACGCATGTGCACGCATTCTCCGCAAGCTTGGAATCCCACGCAGAGATCTAAATTCCGCGGAACGAATGGAGGCCTAGAACAGGGATTCTGCTGGTTAACCATCATCGCTCCTCCCCCTAGGTTTTTTGCAACTGTTGATTCCAGGGCATTTAGGTGTTTTTGTAACTCGTTTAGCTGCAACATTTACTGGCGACCTTGTAAGTGGTATTTCTAAAGCATTTAGCGCCGCCGAGAAGTCGGGGAGAAAGGCTCCGGCATTGGCCGAGAATCCCAAGCGCCCCAGCTAAAAATCGAGGCCAAAAAGCAAAAAAGCCAGCAAGGAAGCTGGCGTTCCAGGTCATAGGGCACAATGTTACCCAATGGTTATTTTGAGCGGAGAGTTACCGGATGTCAAGAACAAAGAGGAGGCGCTAGTGTCCTAATCTCAGATGAGTTCTGCCGACTCGGCGATTAAGAGACGAAACTGAGTCTCACGCACGCCTTGTGGGCTGAAGAGCTCAAACTTCAGACACCTGATATTTCTCAAGAGCGGGAGCACGGCTCCCGTACTCCATATTGGGACGGCACCGAGTGGGCGGGAAGTCGTGAACACTCGGCCTGCAGTGAGGAGATTGCGGTTTCGGGCTATAGTCAGTGGATGGATAGGAATTTAGCTGAACGGAGAACGCTCCCTCCGCGCGGAATGACAGCCTTCGGAATTTTTCTGGCTTTCGCGACAGTGATGGCGTGTCTTGCGGGGACGACGCTTGTTTGGCCGGGCACGGTGCTAGACCTGGCGTGGAGGCTTAATCCGCGGGCCCATACGCAAGTTGCGCCTTTGGGCAGAATAATTGGAGTTCCGTTTTTGCTCCTCGGGTTAACGCTGGCTGCTGCTGCAGTGGGTTGGTTCAAGCGGCGAATTTGGGGATGGAGGCTGGCTATCGGTGTGATTGCGACGCAAGTTTTGGGGGACGCGATCAACATTTCTCTAGGGCATTTTGTCGAGGGCGGATTCGGTGTGGCGATCGCGGGCGTGCTGTTGATTTATCTATTGCGGCCCGAAGTAAGGAGTTTTTTTCGACCGCCACAGAACGCCGATTGAACCAGTTCACGTTCCATCAGCGCGATTTGCCTTTTTCGCGCGTCGGAAAATAGATCAATGGTGCCAAGCGTGGATTCGCGGGATCCAGCGTGGAACATTTCTGCAATATGCCACGTAATCAGCTCCAAACTTTTTCCGCAGGATGGGCTCTTCATACAACCGCACAAACAGATCTATCAGCAGTACGGCGACAATCGCGATGGTGAGTGCAGCACGGTTCGCGCGGCCGAAGACGACCCACAGACCGAACCAGCCGGTGAAGAATCCCAGGTACATGGGGTTGCGTACATAACGATAGAGGCCGACGACGACCAACTTTTGCGGTGGAATCATCGGAGCCGGCGTTCCGCGTCCAGTCCATCCGAAATCCCATACGCACCGCAGAGCTAGGGCGAAGCCGAAAACGGACGGAACAGCGGCGATCCATCGCCAGCGAGCCAAGCTGGCGATATCAACTTGAAAGCCCAGCCATCCGGGTAACAGCCAAAACCAGAGGGCAAAGAATAAGGCGCCGACAGCCAGCGAGGCGGCGGCCGTCAGCCAGGGCATGCCGGGATCAGAGCCATGTCCGATATGAGCTTCTGCGTTAGTCATACAGTCCTCCATAAAGCCTTCGTGAGGGGCTTATTGAAATACTGCCTTCTATCTCTTACTTACGAGGTGACTCGAGGAATGGTTGCGGCGAAGAGTTCGGCAGCGATTAGCGGAGGAATCAGGCTCCGTGGTTCATGGCACGGTGGGGTGGGCAAGCCCCGACCTTACGGCGCTTGGCTCACAAGGGACGTATGGGGCGGTTCTCATTTCGTTCGCTCCTTCGGATTGTGTTTGCTCGGTGCTTGTCTGCGGGACTTCTTGGTGGCAATGGATTTCTTGCGGGCAGGAATCCAGAGATGCTTCTTGAGGTTGACGCGAGATTCGACGATTGCGACGCCTTCGCTTTCGAGGAGTTTTTTCTGGAGAGAGGCGTAAGGCTCGCGGATGAGGATTTTGCCGTTGGCGCCGAGGACGCGGTGCCAGGGAATGCCTTTGCCGCGCGGAGTTGCTCCCATTGCGCGGCCTGCCGTGCGAGCGCCACCGGGGAGACGCAAGGCCTTCGCAATGCCTCCATAGGTTAAAACCCGGCCTCGGGGGATTTGTTTTACGAGCTTATAGACAGGATCAAAAGCCACGGCGAAGCGACTCCTCGACTTTGACGAAGGCCCACGCTGAGAACTTGTTCACCGTTTCGTGAGCGTGGCCGTACACGAGCCCGATGAGAAGCACGCGGAACATCGTAGGAGCAAGATCGCGGCGCAACAAGAGAAAAAATCGGCGCGGCCGTGTTAGATAGAGTGCAAGACGGCTGGCGCCTAAAAAACAATCGAACCGCGGCGCGAAGCATCTAATGGAACAGCGGAAGAAAAAAGCAGAGTTGATCGAGGATGCAGGGAATCGATGAAACAAAACGAAAAAAGTAATGAGAGAAAATGAAGCAGATTCGTTAGTTTGGACGCATCAACGTGCATCCAGTTCCGCGCCACCGTGCGAATCGAGAAGCGACCGAGTGGACGCAATCGTTCGGGCTAGTACGGGACGTGCATTGACCCTGTAGTGGAACGGAAGTACACTACGGCGAGAAATAGTGGCCCGAGGTGAAGTGATGGCTTTTGTCCGCCGCAAAGGGAATTCGTACTACCTGGTGCACAACGTGCGCCGCGGCGAAAAAGTGCGGCAACTGCACCTGGCACGACTCGGGGAAAGCGCGCGGATCACGGATGAAGTGGTGCGCGAAGTTTCCAGGAAACATCCATTCGTAGAGCTGAATTGGCGGGCTTTGCGGGAACAGACGAACAGCCAACAAAATCTCGCCGACCCAAGCTCCCCGGCGACACAAAAGCTTGTAGCCAGCCTGCGAGCGCTGAACCTCGATTTGGCGGACCTGCTTCCGCCGCTTCTCCAGATTTCTGAAACGCCCACGGTGGCGCGAGAGTTGCTGGTGCAGTTGCGACTCCTGCAGTCCACACTTCAGGTGAAACTCAGTCAGTTTGACCGGAAGCGCGGGCGCTTCGGTAATGCGACCTTGCGGATGCAAGGCCGCTAGGAGGAGACCATGAGCTCCCAACCAGCACCACTCGATCCTAACCTGCGCAGCAACATGACGATTGAATTTCAGACGGCGTTGCGGTCGAAGATTGTGGGACAAGCGGAGGGCGTGCAGGCACTCGTGGACCTCTATCAAGTTTTCTGCGCGGGATTGAACTCGCCAGGACGGCCGGTGGGAAACCTCCTGCTTCTAGGGCCGACGGGTTCGGGTAAGACGCGCATCGTGGAAGCTGCCGCGGAAATTCTCTTCGGCGATCCGCGAGCGGTGATTAAGGTGGATTGCGCGGAATTTCAGCACTCCCATGAGATTGCCAAATTGATCGGCTCGCCTCCGGGGTATCTGGGCCACCGGGAGACGCATCCTCTGATTACCCAGGAAGAATTGGCCAAGAGCCATACGGAGAAGCTGAAGCTTAGCTTTTTGTTATTTGACGAGATTGAGAAGGCTTCGGACGCTTTGTGGCAACTGCTGCTTGGAATGTTGGATAAGGCAACTCTCACCTTAGGTGACAACCGCCGTGTGGATTTGTCACAGACTGTCATTTTTTTGACCTCAAACCTGGGGGGAGGAGAAATCACGGAACTGATGAACGGCGGAATGGGTTTCATTCAGCCGACAGACAAACCGGCCACGGGATTGGATGAAAAGGTTGAACGGACGGCAATGGAAGCGGCGAGAAGGAAATTTTCGCCGGAATTCATGAATCGGCTGGACAAAGTGGTCGTGTTCCATCCCCTGAAACGCGAACAACTTGAAGAAGTGCTTGAGATAGAGCTCGGCCAAGTACAGCAGCGAGTCTTAGAGACCGCGAAGGGGCAGTTCCTGTTCCGCGTCACGACCGCTGGAAGAGATTTCCTGTTGCAGGAAGGAACCGATCAGCGGTATGGAGCCCGGCATTTGAAGAGGGCAATTGAGAGGTACGTCGTCTATCCGTTGGCCAACCTGCTGGCAACGGAGCAAGTACATCTGGGAGATCTCGTCCGGATTGATTGGGATCGCCAGCACAAAGAACTTACATTTGCGCGAGAGGGCGAAGGTGCTCTAGTAACACCGACAGCGCCGGAAACCGGCCAGCTGGCGGCCGCGGCGGAGGCGAAAGACGGCAAAGTCGCCGATCCACCTACGGAAGCCGTGGTTGGAGAGAGAAAACTCCGAGCGGCGCAACCAGGAGTGGCGCCAACGGCGGCTCCACAAGGGCGCAAGAAGGCAGATCGTTAGGAAGGCTACTTTTTTGAGCAGTTTGGTGGGGGCGCAGCGGGTGAGTGCGCCCCTTTTTGTCGTGCCGAGGCTGACAGAAACTGTTTCATCCTCTCACTTTGAACCGGGATGGGACAGAGTCTCAAGGGGTGAGACAGTTTCCATAATTGCAACACTTGTATCTCATTGAGTTTGTACCTGTTTGTCCGGACGCTGTGGCTGGAGTGGAATGGCAGTTCTCATGCTCTATTTCCCCGAAGCGCATAGCTGAGACGTATGGGGCGTCTTAGCAGCTGAACGCGGAAGGGAACGACGATATGAAAGCCGCCGCTCGACAGCAACTGGATCCAACCATTCGCAGCACCGATACCCGTGATTTTGAAGGAGCTCTGCGCGCCAAGATCGTTGGTCAGGTGGAAGGTGTGCAGGCGCTAGTGGACCTCTACCAGGTCTTCTGCGCGGGATTGAACTCTCCTGGACGGCCTGTGGGGAATCTCCTGTTTCTTGGCCCGACTGGTTCGGGCAAAACGCGCATTGTGGAAGCGGCTGCCGAGATACTGTTCGGGGATGCCCGAGCGGTGATTAAGGTGGATTGCGCGGAATTTCAACACTCACATGAGATTGCTAAATTAATTGGCTCGCCTCCAGGGTATCTGGGCCACCGTGAGACACATCCCCTGATTACTCAAGAAGCGCTGGCGGCCAGCCATACTGAAAAGCTGAAGCTTAGCTTTCTGCTATTCGACGAGATTGAAAAAGCGTCAGACGCCCTGTGGCAGTTGCTACTCGGGATGCTGGATAAGGCGACTCTAACTCTGGGTGACAACCGCCGCGTGGATTTGTCGCAGACCGTGATTTTCCTGACGTCGAACCTGGGCGGGGGAGAGATCACGGAACTGATGCAAGGCGGAATGGGTTTTGTGCAGCCGAAGGACAAACCGGCCGCTGGATTGGATGAAAAGGTTGAGCGGACGGCGGTGGAAGCGGCGCGCAGGAAGTTCTCGCCGGAATTCATGAACCGGCTGGACAAAGTGGTGGTCTTTCATCCTTTGCGCCGCGAACAGCTCGAAGAAGTACTCGAGATCGAGCTCGGCCAGGTGCAGCAGCGAGTGTTGGAGACCGCGAAAGGTCAATTTTTGTTCCGCGTAACGCCTGCGGGGAGAGAGTTCTTGTTGCAGGAAGGCACGGATCAGCGCTACGGCGCGCGTCACCTGAAGAGGGCGATTGAGCGGCACGTGGTCTACCCATTGGCGAATCTTCTGGCGACCGAGCAGGTGCATTTGGGCGACCTCGTGTGCATCGACTGGAATAAGGTGAACGAGGGATTGAGCTTCATACGCGAGGGGGAGAACCTGGCGATGCCCACGCGGAAGCCAGAGCCAGTCGTGACGACTCGCGCTGCTCAGGCGAGAAGCGGGAAGAGCGTCGAAGCGCCGTCAACGGCCATCGGGCCTGAGCCGACACCCCGGATGGCGCGCTAAGCGAATATTCCACTCACAGTTTCGGATTACTGAAAAGGCCCGGGGGAAAACGACTCCCGGGTTTTTTTCTTTTACGAGCTTGAGAGCGTAAAATAAGGAAGAAAAGATACTTGTCGAGTAGGCGCGGGGCACGGAGCGCGGAGCGCGGAGCGAGAGAATCCTTTCCGGGCAGGCAAGAGCCAATCGATGGATCAGTGGCCAAACGATGCGCGCGAGACGTCGAACTGGTTAGGTAAACGGGCGGTGGCGTGCGCCTTTGCGCTGTGCCTATGGATCGCGCCGTTCGCTCTGGCGCAGCGGACACAGGTCCAGGCAGGCTGGAATTTCTATTCGCCGCAAGATGACATCCAATTGGGTAAGCAAGTAGCTTCGGACGCTGAGAGACAACTACCCTCCTGCAACGCGCCCAAAGTGGACGCCTACTTAACTCAACTGGGGCTGAAATTGATCGCGAAACTGCCGTCGAATGGAGTGCAGTATCCGTGGGAGTTTCATTGTGTGAACAACAAAGAGATCAACGCGTTCGCTCTGCCGGGCGGATACGTATTCGTGAATCGAGGGGCGATTGAGGCGAGCGACGACGAGGCACAGCTCGCGGGCGTGATGGCGCACGAGCTAGCGCACGTCGTACTGAGGCATGGCACTGAAGAAGCTTCAAAGGGGCAATTGGCCCAGGGCTTCGTTGGAATTCTCGGAGCCATTTTGGGAGGAAACGCGGGTGGATCGCTTTTGACAGAGCTGGGAAGATTCAGCGCCGGAGGTGTGCTGCTGCGGAATTCGCGTTCCGCGGAGACGCAGGCGGACGTGATGGGCACGCAAGTGCTTTATGATGCCGGATACGATCCGCGTGCACTGGCGCAGTTTTTCGAAAAGATTGAAGCGGATAGCAAGGGCAAGAATCCGCCGGAGTTTTTCTCCGACCATCCGAATCCGGAGCATCGCGTGGAACGGGTGCAGGAAGAAATCCAAAAGCTAGGCGGGATGCCAGCGAAGTATGAGAAGGATTCGCCGGAGTTCGAGGCTATCAAGCGCGAAGTGCTAGCGCTCCCGGTCGTAAAACGGGCGGTGCCTGGAGCCGGTGGGCCGATGCCGCGGCCCGCGGGAGCTCCGCCGGCGCCATCGGCGAATTTTGCGGAGTATCGAGCCGACGCATACAGAATTAAGTATCCGGACAACTGGACAAAGTACGGCGAGAAAAACAATGTAACCTTCGCGCCGGACGGCAGCGTGACGGAGGTTGGCGACGGCCAAGGCGGGCTGTCCTACGGAGTTATCGTAAATGTGACGAAGGCGCAAGGAAATGCCAGCGATGCGATGGCGCTGAAGAGTGCTACGCAGGATTTCGTGCGGAGTCTGCAGAAAGACAATCCGAGAATGAAAGTGACATGGCAGCCGGGGCGCGTGCGACTAAATGGGCAGCCGGCGCTCTCCACTTATTTGAGCAACGAATCTCCAGCGGGCGGCGAGGAGATGGACTGGCTGATCACCGTGGTCCGGCCGGAGGGACTGGTCTCAATTGTGTGCATTGCTCCGCTGAAAGATTATGAAAAATACGACAAGAGCTTTTCCTCGATCCTCGATAGCGTAAGATTCGCGAAGTAAGCAGGCAAGGCTACACCACTGACGTAGTCCTGCTGATTTCCCGATACCAACCTCAGTGCGTGAGGGCGGCCTCAGTTTTACTTGCGTCACCGTTGTCATTCGTGTGGCCGGAGCGATTAAGGCTAGCAGCCCGTTCCAGTGCGTCCGTGATGCTTCCACAGATGTTTTCCGTGCCGACATGACGTTCGAATTCTGCCTGGTGCATGAGTTGGGTGGGCTGTTCGCGCGCGCCGCAAAGCAACAGAGAACGGCCGGAAGCGTGTACCGTATCGGCGAGATCGCGAATGGCGCCAAGTCCGGTGGCGTCGATGGCGGTCATGTTACGCAGACGCAAGATAATAACTGGCGGGAGGGAATCCAGATTGTCGAGGATGTCCGTGAATTTGTCGGTGGCGCCAAAGAGAAACGGGCCGTGGATGCGGTAGACGGTCGCGTACTCCGGGATGTCTTTGCCTTGCAGGATGTGTTTGTTGCCATCTTCGACGTAGTCCCTGGTGACGCGCGTGACGGTAGTGGTGCGCGAAACTTTTCGAATGAACATCAGCGCGGCGAGAACCATGCCGACTTCCACGGCGAAGGTCAGGTCTGCGACGACCGTCAGCGTCAAAGTGATCAGCCAAACGGCAATGTCCGCGAAGGAGAGCTTCAAAATCTCCGGGATTTCCTGCCACTCGCCCATATTGTAGGCCACGATCATAAGAATTGCCGCCAGAGCGGCCAGAGGGACGTCACTCACGGACCGCGCGGCAAAAAGCACGATAGCCAGGAGCGTGAGCGAGTGAATCATTCCGGCGACGGGAGTCTTCGCGCCGGAACGAACGTTCGTTGCGGTGCGAGCGATAGCGCCCGTGGCGGGGAGTCCGCCGAACAAGGGCGAGACGATGTTGGCGAGGCCCTGGGCCATTAGCTCGACATTTGGATTGTGCTTGTCGTTGCTCATCCGGTCGGAAACGACCGCGGACATAAGCGATTCGATCGCGCCGAGCATGGCGACTGTAAACGCAGGGGAAAGTAGTTGCCGCGCGGAATCATAGTGAAAATGCGGGATGGAAAATGTCGGAAGGCCGCTGGGGATGCCGTGGAAGCGAGTGCCGATCGTTTCGACCGGGAGACGGAGGAGCGTGACGGCGATCGTTGCGCCGAAGGTGACCACGATGGCACCAGGAATTCTTCTGGCGAACTTTAGACAGAAAATCATCACCGCGACGGAAAGGATAGAAAGAGCGGTTGCAGGCAGAGATATCGTGTTCCAGGCGGCGCCAAATGCCTCCATGCGGTGGAAGAAATCACCGGGAACATGGTCCATGCGAAGGCCGAAGAAATCTCGAACTTGAGTGCTGGCGATGAGAATGGCGATGCCGTTCGTAAAGCCAATGATCACGGGACGTGGAAAATACTTTACGGCGGTGCCCATTCCGGTGATTCCGAGCAGTACGAGCAATACTCCAGCCATCATAGTGCACTCGAAAAGGCCATCGATGCCATATTTGGCGATGATTCCTGCAATAACCACTACGAAAGCGCCGGTAGGGCCGCCGATTTGGGTCTTAGAGCCGCCAAGCGCTGAGATGAGGAAGCCGGTGACGATGGCGCAATAAATTCCTGCTTGTGGGCTGACGCCTGACGCGATGGCAAAGGCCATCGACAGCGGAAGAGCAACGAGGCCAACGGTGACGCCGGCAATCAGATCAGAAAGGAGTTTGTGGCGATCGTAATCGCGTAGTAAGAGAACAGACTTTGGAAGCCATTGATTCAGAGTGGATGTCATTCGTGCACGGCCTGTGGGGCCAAATACAGCCAACTAATTTTATCAGGGGATATATGAACATTAAACAGCTCGGGAATTCGAGGTACTTGAAACATAAACACGATCGACTGGCTCGAGGAATTCTGGGGACGGGAAGCCTTGTTCAGTCCGCTGCTTCGCGACGAGAGGCTTGCGGCTTCCAACGCAATATGGGTTTGCGCGCGGCACCCACCTCATCGAGGCGGCAGACGCGCGTGGTGTGCGGAGCGGCCTTGACTAACTCGGGGTTCGTGGCCGCTTCTTCGGCGATTGAGCGCATCGCGTCGATGAACAGATCGCACTCTTCCCTCGATTCAGACTCGGTAGGCTCGATCATGAGAGCGCCGGGAACGATCAATGGGAACGCTGTCGTGTAAGGGTGAAAGCCGTAATCGATCAGGCGCTTGGCAATGTCCATGGTGTTAACGCCATTTTTCTTTTGCAGGGCATCGCTGAACACGACTTCGTGCATGGAGGGCAGGGAGTAGGGCAAATCGAAAACGCCTTCAAGGTGTTTGCGGATGTAATTTGCGTTTAGGACGGCGTCTTCGGTGGCCTGGCGCACGCCCGGGCCGTACGCGAGAATGTAGGCCAGCGCGCGAACGAGTACGCCAAAATTTCCACTGAAAGCTTTCACGCGGCCGATGGAGTCCGGGCGAACGGATTCAAGCGCAAGCCGGCCGCCCTCTTTCTGGACGAGAATCGGCACCGGGCGGAAGGGCTCGAGGATTTTCTTCATCGCAACAGGGCCGGCACCGGGACCGCCGCCCCCGTGCGGCGTCGAGAAAGTCTTGTGCAAATTGAGGTGCATGACGTCCACGCCAAGGTCGCCCGGGCGCGTGATGCCGGTGAGAGCGTTCATGTTGGCGCCATCCATGTAGAGAAGGGCGCCCTTGGCATGCAAAATTTCGGCGATTTCCGGAATGCGCTCTTCGAAGATGCCGAGCGTCGAGGGGTTGGTGATCATCAGAGCAGCGACATCGGGAGTGACAAGGTCGCGGAGCTTGTCCACATCAATCTGGCCATGCGATTCAGACTTGATGTTTTCGACGTCATATCCGGCGATGACGGCGGTGGCGGGATTGGTGCCGTGGGCGGAGTCCGGGATCAGGACTTTTTTGCGTGGGTTGCCATTCTTCTCGTGATAAGCGCGGATAAGGAGAAGTCCCGTTAATTCGCCTTGTGCGCCCGCAGCCGGCTGCAGGGTAACAGAGTCCATGCCGGTGATTTCGAGCAGGCACTGTTCTAGAAGGCGCAGAATACTGAGGCAGCCCTGGGAAAGCTCCTGCGGCTGGTAAGGGTGTTCGGTAGCGATGCCGTCGAGCCGAGCTACGAATTCGTTGACGCGCGGGTTGTACTTCATGGTGCAGGAGCCGAGCGGGTACATCCCCAGATCGATCGCGTAGTTCCATGTGGAGAGGCGGGTAAAGTGACGAATGACCTCGATTTCGCTAACCTCGGGAAACCCTTCAACGCCATCGCCACGATGATTCGCGCCCAAAGCCTTCGCAGGGTCGGCGGCGGGAACGTCGAGCGGAGGAAGTTCGAACGCACGTTTGCCAGGCGAGGATTTCTCGAAGATCAGGCCTTCATTCTGATTCGTGTGGCGCGTTGCTTTTTTGATTTTGTCGGTCATATGTAAATCTTTGGCCACCGAGGCGGAACCTGCCGCGCCGCCAGCCCGGGCTGATTTCCTCTAAAGTGATTGCTCCAGCGCGCGGCGCAACGCGGCCGCGAAATGCTCGATTTGGGCGCGAGTGGTCGTCTCTGTAACGCAGACCAGTGCCTGCTTGGTCAATTCAGGATAGGCCGTCCCCAGCACGTACGGTCCGATGATTTTCTCGCGCAAGAGATAGGCATTCACGATTTTTACAGATCGCGGAAGTTCGATCGTAAATTCGTTGAAGAATGGAGCATCGAATGTGCGACGGACTCCGGGAATTTTCTCGAGTTCGGCAAGCGCGAATTGCGCCTTTGAAAGATTTTGTTGAGCCATTTCGCGCAGGCCTTCCTTGCCGAGAAGCGTCAAATGCACCGTAGCCCCTAGGGCGCAGAGCGCCTGGTTTGTACAAATGTTGGAAGTGGCTTTTTCGCGGCGAATATGTTGCTCACGAGTAGCGAGCGTCAAAACAAATCCACGGCGTCCTTCGGAATCTGTGGTTTGACCCGCGAGGCGACCGGGCATCTGGCGGACGAATTTGTCGCGCGACGCCACGACGCCTGCAAATGGCCCGCCGTAGCTCGGAGCGAGGCCGAAGCTTTGGGCTTCCATCGCCACAATATCAGCCTCTGCAGGAGGCCGAACAAGCCCAAGCGAGACACCTTCCGTGATGGCGGTGATCAGAAGTGCGCCGTAAGTGTGCGCGGCTTCCGAAAGCGGGAAAAGTGATTCGAGCACGCCGAAAAAATTGGGCGACTGGACGACAACCGCCGCGACGTCGTCCTTGAGCGCAGCCCCCAAAGCTTTCAAATCGAGCGTGCCATTTGAACTGTAGGGAATTTCTTCGACCTGTAGGCCGGAATTTTTGGCGTAGGTGATCAACACGTCGCGATATTCAGGATGCAGGGAGCGCGCAACAAGAATCCGGCTGCGCCCGGTGAGCCGCTCAGCCATGAGCACAGCTTCGGTGGTGGCGGTGGAACCGTCATACATTGAGGCGTTGGCGACTTCCTGGCCGGTGAGCTGGCACATTAAAGTCTGAAACTCGAAGATGGCTTGCAACGTGCCCTGCGTGATTTCCGCCTGATAGGGCGTGTAGGATGTGAGAAATTCACCGCGCTGGATGATGGCATCCGTGACTACGGAGCGAAGATGATTATAAATTCCAGCTCCAAGAAAGCTCGAGTAGCCGCGCGAATTTTCCGCCGCGCGCGCTTCGAAAAAGTCGATGACTTCCGTCTCAGAGAGCGGGCCTGGCAGCTTCAGAGCTTCGCGAAGCCGGTAACGCTCCGGAATACTTGAAAACAAGTCGTCAATGGACTTTGCGCCGATGTCAGCGAGCATGTCCTGCCGCTCGGCGGGACTCTTCGGGAGATAGCGCATCAGGCGGAGGCTTCCTTGCTTTGCGAGGCGATATAGGCTTCGTAGGCCGCAGTGTCCATAAGGCCATTAAGCTCCGCCGAATTTGCCAGGCGAACCTTGATCAGCCAGCCGGCGCCATGAGGGTCCGTATTGATTTTTTCCGGTGTGTTATGCAAAACGTCGTTGATCTCGATGACTTCTCCCGAAGCTGGAGAGTAAATGTCGCTGACGGCCTTTACCGATTCGACCGTGCCAAAAGTTTTGCCAGCCACCACCTTTTCGCCGACCTTGGGAAGCTCGACAAAGACCACGTCGCCGAGCTCATGCTGCGCATAATCGGTGATGCCGATTGCGGCAACGTCGCCCTTGACCTCAACCCATTCGTGCTCTTTTGTATAGCGAAAATTCGACGGATACGCCATTGAACCACTCCTCGCTGCCCTTTAGTCGTGGGCATAGCAAAACTCGTCTCAGACATTCGCCGCGGCTTGTGGCGCCGCAGTTTTCTTCGGCCGCTTGTAGAATGGCGTAGCGACCACCTGGGCTTTGCACTTCTGCGTGCGTATCTGCACGTAGATCGGTGTGCCAAGACCTGTCATCGCAGGCGGAACATAAGCCAGCGCGATGTTTTTCCCAAGCGTTGGTGAAGGCGAGCCGCTGGTAACCACTCCAATGACTTCGCCGCTCTCATTGCAGCAGCAATATTCATCGCGAGCAATGCCGCGGTCGACCATCTCGAGTCCAACCAGCGCGCGTGTGAGGCCGGCGGCCTTCGCCTGCTCCAATCCTGCGCGGCCGATGAAATCGCCTTTGTCCATCTTGCAATAACGATCGAGTCCCGCTTCCCAGACATTAATTCTGTCGCTGATCTCGTGGCCATAGAGCGCCATTTTTGATTCGAGGCGCAGCGTATTTCGAGCGCCGAGACCACATGGAATGATGCCAAACTCGCGACCGGCTTCCATAACCTTGTTCCAGACCATCTCGCTCGTGGCGGCATCGGAAGAGACATAGATTTCAAAGCCATCTTCACCTGTGTAGCCGGTGCGCGCGATCAGAGTGTTCTTCAGGCCGCAAACTGTGCCGTGCGTGAACCAATAGTTCTTGATGAGGTCTAGATTTGCGTCGGTTAATTTGTGAAGCAAATCTATCGCGCGCGGACCCTGGATCGCAAGCTGGGTGTAAGCATCGCTGAGGTCTTCGACCGCGCAGTCAAAACTTCTTGTGTTTTCGCGGACCCAATTTATGTCCTTTTCACGTGTGCCGGCATTGATTACGAGCAAGTAGTCGTCCTCACCGAGACGGTGAACGATGACATCGTCAACGAACGTGCCTTCGGGATAAAGCATCGCCGAATAATGCGCTTGGCCGATGGCCAACTTGGAAGCATCGTTCATGCTGAGGTACTGCACAGCGGCAAGCGCGCCGCCTGGCGTGCGCTCTGCGTGAATCCGGATATCGCCCATGTGGCTAACATCGAACACGCCGACGCCCGAGCGAACAGCTTTGTGTTCCGCAACCAGGCCGCCGCTTGCCGGGTATTCCACGGGCATATCCCAGCCCCCGAAATTAACCATTTTCGCGCCCAAGCGGCGGTGCACCGCGTTAAGGGGCGTCTTGCGAAGTTCTGTGATGGCAGGAGTCGTTACTGATTCCATTCCGTGTGCTCGGGAAGAAAGTAATCTTAACATGCGCGCTGGAGAGGGTCAAAGATACGGACCGGTGAGTCAAAGTAATGGCGCTGCATGGTAAGACCGGAGACAATCGAGGAGCCCGCCTCCTAATAAGGGAAAAGCGGCATCCAGCCAAGGTGCCGCTTGCTGGCCTCTGCCCGCGTCAGGTAGAGTTTTCTTGGAGGGTCCCATGAAGGGTCCTGTCGTTTGTGTTCAGTGTGACAAACCGGAAGGCCAATGCAATTGTGAAAAGTACTGCACGATTTGCAAAGGGCAAGTGAACGTGAAGCTCTGCGCAGACGGGCTATACTATTGCCCGGATTGCCGGGAAGCTTGCGATGTTTCTCTCGCGACCAATCACAGTGAACGCTGAACCCAAATGCATTGAACTGCAGATTGATCCCGACGCCCGGCTTGCGGCTGCGGCCGGGGGAGTTGTGCGTTACTTTGCGGAATCCGCAGAACTGACAACCGGTGAAACTACCGACCTGCAGAAGTCCGTGGTGGCCGCCTGCCTGGAAGCATTCGAACACCTAGTCGGAGACCGGCCGCATTTAAACGTGACACTGACGCGATACCCGGATCGTATCGAAGTTGCCATGTTCCATGCGGGAAGCCCACAGCCGGCGGTGGGATTGGACCGGATCGCTGGTCTCGCCAGTCAACTGGGAGGTTCCGGCGGGCTAGGCGGCGTCGACCGCGTTCAATACGAGACACGCGACGGCTCGGCGGTCACACGCTTGACGAAATATTTGGGGCACGCCCCGCGCATCGCATAAGACTCTGCAAACCAAAAGAGCCAGACACCAATGGATGTCCGGCTCTATGTTGCTTCCCAACTCCTGCCAAAAGTCTGGTGAAAAATCACATTTTGAGCGCAAACGTGTTGTGCCGTATAAGGGACGTCATTTGATCATCGCTAAGGGACATTCGCAGCGTAACGCGGTCACCGCCGGGCGTGATACTGACTTGGTTCAGAAGGTCGGCTAGATCGGGATTGTCTTTTTGCGCCTGGTAGCGCTTGTATAGAAAGCCCGCTTGTAGAAGTTGGCCAAGGGTATTGGCATCATCCGTCGACCCGCAAATGGCCTGGACTTTGGCGTCCAGCTCGCTTCCCGCGTCGATGTTGATAATAGAGTTTTGCATGCGCGTCACAAGCTTGGCGGCTTCGGGGAACTGTTCAATTTCCGGTGCGAGTTGGCGAATGGCGAGACGCGTGTAGGCGGGATTGGTGACCAGCCATACGGCGCTCCCCGTGTTCGCTTCGTTGATCAGGGAGAAAAACTTGTCGTTGCGCATCAGGCCGTCCTCGTCGCCGAAGCGCACGGAGATCATTTTCTCCAGGATGGATTTGTGCCCGTACGCAGCTGTACTGCCATCGATGAAAACGAAGAAGAGGTCCGTCGCGCCTGTTCCCGTGCCAAAGGCGTAAAGCGTGTACCCGTGGAACGCCGATGTGGGAAGCTTCTGCTGTTTGAAATAAGCGGCGGTTGTGTCCTGATTGAAATTTCCGAGTGCGATGCCCACCATCTGTTCGCCATTAGGAACCGCGTCCGATCCTGTCCCCTCGGCCTTTGCGCTGATGCCTTCAGCAACAAGGGCCCAGGCGATTTCATCGACCGCAGTGTTGGGATCATTGCCAGTTGAAGCAAGGAATTTTTCGAACTGGCGGAATCGCTCGGGAAGCACCTGCTCTCGCAATTGCGGAAACCATTTCATCGTGCGCGCCGTTTTTAAGTCGGCGTAGCCAAATTCGCCGACGTTTTTCGGAAACATTGCGATCACGTCTGAGCCAAGCGTGCCGGCTGGCGACGGCGTGGGCAGCAACAGCCCAAGACCCAGCCCAAGCAGAAGGCTGGGTGCCACGAGTTTATAAACGGCCGACCTCAATAGGGTCGACCCTGGAATCGTGGTCAGTTTCATGAATTGCTCCTTTCAAGGTCACGGGCAGGGGGAACCTATATTCTACGCGGTCGTCGTATGGGGCGCGTTTATCAATCGCTCGCGGAGTGACGCCACGCTCTCGCGCATCTTTGCCACGAAATCGGGGTCGGCAATGCCTTCCAGATTGATCTCAACGTTAGCCAATGCCCCTCGCGCACCCGCGACGGCCATCCAACGCGCTACTTCCAAGTCTGACTTCATGGATGCGGCTGCGATAGCCTCCAGTTGTCCCAGGCGTTCGAAAAGGGCAACTGTTCGCTCCGCGACATCCAGCGGCACATCCGCCGCAATCTTCGTCGCAGCCTGGATGGAGGCTTCTCGCTGTTGCGTCTCTTCGGCGCTGCCTTGCGGCAGTTTGAAGGCGGCCATCACGGCGTCGTACGAAGCAGCATCGCGGTCGATGGCCTCCGTCAGTGCGTCCGCCGTGCGCCGGAGGGCTTCGAGCTCATCCGAGAGTTTATCCGCATAATCGGCCTGGGACTTTTTCTTGCGAGAAAGTCCCGCAACCATCTGGCCGAGGGAAGCTGCCAACGCTCCTGCCAGCGCGGACACGCTTCCGCCTCCCGGGGTGGCTGTCGGACCCGCGACGGCTTCGAGAAATGGACGCGCCAAAGTGGCAAGTTTGCCGGCTTTGCCGGATTCGAGAGGAGCACCGCTCAGCGCCGCTGCCAACTTGTTTTCAAACACCTGCGCGGGTGAGAAGTTTTCCAGTTGCAGGAAAAAGTCCGCGGCCATTTCGATGGCCTTTTTGGGAATCAAGCCGACAATTTCGCTTCCCACCGGCATAGCGCCGTAGCGTTCCGCTTCCCGCTTGACCATTTCGTAGACGCGATGCATTGGAGTCTGCTCGAAATCGGTGAGATTGATTGAGACTTGTGCCAGGTTTCGCGCTTTCAGTTCCACCCCCATCGATTTGACGTAGCGGAGACCGCCGGAGGAAAAGCGGATGGCTTTCGCAATCTTGTTGGCGATCCCGACATCCGAGGTGTTGAGGTTGACGTTGTAGGCGATGAGAAATTTGCGCGCTCCGACCACAGTCACACCAGCTGTAGGGTGAACTTTCGGCTCGCCAACATCGGGCTGGCGATCGTGATTGTGCTTCATCTCCTCGCGTAAGCCTTCAAACTGTCCTCGGCGCACATTTTCAAGATTGACGCGATCAGGCCGCGTCGCCGCTGCTTCATAAAAGAATACTGGAATTCTATACCGGGCCCAGATCTCACGGCCGGTCCGCCGCGCGAGCGCCACGCAATCCTCGATGGTGACGCCTTCGATCGGAATGAAGGGGATAACGTCCGTCGCGCCGACGCGGGGGTGAGCGCCCGTGTGTTTCGTCATGTCGATCAACTCCATGGCTCTGCCTACGCCACGGAGCGCGGCTTCCGCCACGGAATCCGGTTCGCCCGCCAGCGTGATGACGCACCGATTATGATCCGCATCCATCTCACGATCGAGAACGTAAACGCCAGACACGGCGCTCATCTCGGAGACAATGGCATCAACCTTCTGAGGATCCCGCCCCTCAGAAAAATTCGGCACGCATTCAATCAGTCGTTTCATTTCTAGCAGGTCCCTCGCGCTTCATCTGACCATGATAGGAGATTTCGTGCCTCGGGAGCCACCTGCGTTACGCAAGAGTTCCCGGAGTAAGAAGCCACATGGTACGCGTCTTATTTGGGAGGCTTGATGAAAGGACTCGGCGGGGGGTAGCGCTTGTCGCCTGCGGGCGGCATTGGAGAAAAATCCTTGCTGACGCGTGGCAATGCAGGCGGCGTATATTTCTTGGACGGCAATTCGGCTAACGGTTTTTTCTTTTCCTTTTTGACAGGCTGCTCGCCTTTCAAGAAACTAACCACTTGCCGTGCGAAGAAGATGATCCCCGCAATCCAGAGCGCGATAACGGCAGATTCATCCGCTCGAAAACCGAATCCCATTAAGAAAAAAGTCGTGATTCCGAAAAGAATTCCCAAAAAGGGATAAAAATGTTCGGAGAGCAGGGATTTCTGCTCGATCCTCTTCACCTGCAGAATCTTTATCTTCTTGACAGGCTTCTTCGGCGGGTTAGGTTGTGGTTTGGTCGGCGGCATAAACCACGACTCCACGCTTGATCGTCGTCCAGCACGTATTCACTCCAAAATAATAAGGAATCTCGCGGTAGTCGGCCACATCGAATACGGCGAAGTCCGCTAATTTGCCAACTCCGAGGGAACCGATGCATTTTTCTCGCCTGAGCGCATACGCCGCATTACTGGTTGCGGCGGTGATGGCTTCAGCGGGCGTCATTCGCAGTTGGTCGCACGCGAGCGAGAGGATCATCGGCATGCTCAGTGTCGGGCTGGTGCCAGGGTTGTAGTCGGTCGCGAGGGCCACAATTGCGCCGGCATCGATCAGCTTGCGCGCTGGCGCGTAGCGCTTCAGACCGAGATGGAAATCGCAGCCGGGCAGAAGCGTGGCAACCGTTGGTGATTTTGCAAGTGCGGCGATGTCTCTGGAATTGATTTGCTCGAGATGGTCGCAGCTCGCTGCGCCGAGTTTCACCGCCAGTTGCGTGGCCCCTGTGCGCGTCAGTTGTTCCGCGTGCACGCGCGGCGTCAAACCGCACCGCTTGGCCGCTTCCAAGACTTGCCGTGATTGCTCTCGCGAGAACGCGCCGCGGTCGCAGAAGACATCGCAGAATTCCGCTAGCTTTTTACGAGCAACCTCAGGAATCAACTTCTCTGTGAGCAGCGCGATGTACTTTTTCACGCCCCAGGCGCTCCCCCGAAATTCTGCGGGAACAACATGCGCGCCGAGAAGCGTAGAAACGATGTCCAGTGGCTGCTCCGCGGCAAGCTCCTTGTGCAGCCGAAGAATCTTCAATTCGCTCGCGACATCCAACCCGTACCCGCTCTTGGCTTCAATGGTGGTGGTACCGCAAGAGGCGAATTGTTTGAGCCCGTGATGTGCACGCTTTTTCAAGCTTTCCGAAGTTGCCGCACGCAACTTTTTCACCGAATTCAAAATCCCGCCGCCTTTTCGGGCAATCTCTTCGTAACTGGCCCCGGCAATTCTCAATTCGTATTCTTCGGCGCGGCTCGCCGCGTGGATGAGGTGGGTGTGTGAATCCACAAAGCCCGGCAAGAGTATCCGGCCACCAAGATCAAGTTTCTCCGCAGTAGAAGTTTCTGGCAGCGATTCTATCTTGGCTCGCGTTCCGACTGCGGCGATCAGGCCATCGCGCACCAGAAGCGCGCCATCTTTGATGATGCCGAGATCGCGGAGCGCGGAGCCACGTCGAGGGCCACGGCCACGCAAAGTCAAGAGTTGCGAAGCGCCCGTAATGAGCAGGGAATTAGACAAGGCCCGGCTATTATGCCGGATGCGGGATATTCGTGCACGGCACGAGAAGGAACAGACGCTCTGCTCTGTACAGTGGCACGAAGTTTGCTAGGTGAACCGACATCCACGTCCCAGAGGAATGAACGTCTGTTCTGCCGCCTCAGGCCTTCGCCGCCTGTCCCTTGTAGGCTGGAACAAAGACCGTCCGCACGAATTCTTCGTACGAAGTTGGCGTCGTATTTTTTGCCGACCTGGGCTCCAGCGGCCGCATGTACCCGTTATTCAGGGCGTCAGACATTTCGCACAACAGGGTTGCCAAATTGTTGGACATTCCCATCCCGGTCAAGGCCTGGATCACCTGTTCCGCGGGCAGTTGAACATAGCTCAGATCATGCTTTCCAATGGCAGCGCCGACGATCTTGGCCATCTCCAAATAGCTGAGGTCGCGTTGGCCGTGCAATTCCTGCGTCTGCTGGCCAGTGAATTCGAGCTTGAGCAGCGCGTCCGCAGCCGCCACGCCAATATCGTGGGTCGCGATCACCGGCAAGCCCAGATCGGCGCGCACTGGTCCAGCCATCTTTCCGAGATTCTTGATAATCCCGGCCTGAGACAAGGTGTTTTCCATGAAATAGCCCGCGCGCAGGTTGAGAAAGTTTAGCTTAGGGATTCGAGCTAATCTCTGCTCCAGGATGTGAAGTCCGACTACCGGCCCAGTCTTATCCGATTTATCCGCGCCAATGCTGCTCAGTGCGACCACATGAGAGACTCTCGCGGATTCAATGGCGGTCACGATCGAGTTTGTTACCTGATCCTGATACGCCCGGTAATCCGGGCTGGTCATGATGGGCGGAATCAGAGCGTAAACCGCCCGCGCACCTTGGAACGCCTTCAAAAGCAAGGCAGAATCGGTGACATCCGCCACGAATGGCTCTGCGCCAAGAGAAGTAAGTCGCGAGAGACGCGCTTTATCGCGTCCTATGACTCGCACGTGCTGTTTGTTGTCCAAGAGTCTTTCAGCAATGACACTACCCGTATTTCCTGTTGCTCCTAAAATTGCATACATGTTTTCCTCCCGGGGAACTACCTCCTCTAGGATGCGATGCGGGGCGGGTAAGATGCGCTACAACATCGGAATTTTTACATTTGTTTTTTTTGCGAAATCTATCGCTTCCGCGTAACCGGCGTCCACGTGGCGGGCGATGCCCATGCCCGGGTCATTGGTCAGCACGCGTTCGATGCGAGCGGCCATCTCTTTTGTGCCATCGGCGACAGTGACTTGACCAGCGTGCTGCGAATAGCCGATTCCCACGCCGCCGCCATTGTGAATCGAAACCCAGGATGCTCCACTCGCAGTGTTTACAAGCGCATTGAGCAGCGGCCAATCGGCGACCGTATCCGAACCATCCAGCATGGATTCAGTTTCGCGGTAAGGTGAAGAGACCGATCCGCAATCGAGATGGTCGCGCCCCATCACGACCGGGGCTTTGATCTCGCCGCGGCCCACCAATTCATTCAGCGCCAGCCCGAATTTGTCCCGCTCGCCGTAACCCAGCCAGCAGATCCTGGAAGGCAGCCCTTGAAACTTCACGCGTCTCTGCGCCAGCTTGATCCAGCGCGTCAAATGCTCGTCGTGTGGAAACATTTCAAGAACGAGTTGGTCGGTTCGCGCGATGTCGCTCGCCTCCCCCGAAAGCGCGGCCCATCGAAACGGTCCCTTGCCTTCGCAAAATAGCGGTCGAATATAGGCCGGAACAAAGCCCGGGAAATCGTAAGCGTTTTGTACGCCGTACTCGTGCGCAAACGTTCGAATGTTGTTGCCGTAATCAAACGTGACCGCGCCCAGCTTCTGCAGATCGAGCATCCCTTGGACATGCTTTGCGATTGCAGCAAGAGCGCGCTTGCGATATTCCTGTGGATCATTTTTGCGCAATTCCAGAGCGGCTTCGAGCGTCATGCCGTTCGGCACATAACCGCCAATCGGATCGTGTGCGCTCGTCTGGTCCGTCAACAAATCCGGCACCACTCCGCGTTCGGCCAGTTCTGGAATCAGGTCCGCACAGTTGCCTACCAACCCAACGGAGGCCGCTTCGCGCTTGCGGACGGCGTTTTTCAAAATCCGCAGCGCCTCATCAAGGCTAGTGACCATGACGTCGCAATAACCGCCCTTGACGCGCCGCTTAATCCGCTCGGGGTCGACGTCAATGCCCAAGAAGGCGGCCCCGTTCATCGTCGCTGCGAGCGGTTGCGCGCCACCCATTCCTCCCATTCCGCCGCTCACGACAAGCTTGCCCGCCAGATCGGCGCCAAAATGTTTTCGAGCCGCCGCAGCAAACGTTTCGTAAGTCCCTTGAAGAATTCCTTGCGTCCCGATGTAAATCCAGCTTCCCGCCGTCATCTGGCCGTACATCATCAGACCCGCCCGGTCGAGTTCACGAAACTTCTCCCAATTGTTCCAGTGGCCAGTCAGATTCGAGTTGCAGAGAAGAACTCGCGGAGCGTACTCATGAGTGCGAAAAACGGCGACGGGTTTTCCGGATTGCACGAGCAGCGTCTCATCAGCTTCAAGCGCTTTCAGCGAGCGGACAATCGCGTGAAAGCATTCCCAATTACGTGCCGCTTTACCTGTTCCGCCATAGACGACCAGATCCTCCGGTTTCTCGGCAACTTCAGGGTCGAGATTATTCATCAGCATGCGCAAAGCCGCTTCCTGCTGCCAGCCTTTGCAGGAAAGTTGCGTTCCGCGCGCAGCTCGATACGGTCCCTGGGACAATGAACCTTCGGCAACTGTTCCGGAAATTGTAACGCTCATGAAGTAACTCCGCGCCCCATCTTAGCGCAGGGCTGCTCCCCGCACCACACTCGCCAAGGCGAGTCACTTGCTGGGATTGCGCGTGCATTTCGGCTGAGGTAAAGTCAAGCCATCCGATGAACTACGGCACGCTCCCCTCGCGACTACTGAACGCAGTCGACTCGTTCTCGAATCCGCGTGCGCAAATGTTCCGCGGGAAGCAAGGCTGGGAACCCATCTCTTCCGAGGAATTCTTGCGTCGCGTTGCTGGCCTCTCTACGGCCTTCGTTGAACTCGGAGTGAAACCCGGCGACCGCGTCGGGCTCTTCGCGGCCAACCGTCCGGAGTGGCACACCGCCGATTTTGCCATCACCGGCGCCGGAGGCGTCACCGTTCCTATCTATTTCAACGAATCGTCGGAACGTATCAACTACATCCTCAAGCACTGCGGAGCAAAAATCGTTTTTGCCGCTGGCCTACCTCAGATGCAGAAGCTCCAAGCCATTCGCTCCGAGCTCCCGGAGTTGGAGCAAATCGTCCTTGCGGATTGCGGCCCCGACTTGCCGGCCGACTATCTTCGTTATGAAACTCTGATCGCCAGCGCCGGCGGAGCCGATGTGGCGTCCTACCGAATGCGCGCTTCGCAGGTGCTGCCTGGGCAGCTGTCCTCCATCATCTACACTTCCGGCACGACCGGCGAACCCAAAGGCGTCATGCTGACGCACACGAACTTTTGTTCAAACGTCGTGGACTCCTGCGCCAACGTCAAGTTCGATCACAAGGATGACCTTGCCATCTCTTTTCTGCCGCTCGCGCACGTGTACGGCCGGATGCTTGACTACACCTATCTTTTCCACGGGATTACCATTGCTTACGTCGAAGCGGTCGAACAAGTCGCCCAGGCCCTCCTCGAAGTCCATCCCACACTTCTTGCCGCCGTTCCGCGAGTCTTCGAGAAAATCTACGCACGCATCGTGGAGCAGGGAAGCAAGCGCAGCGGACTTCAACGAAAAATATTTGATTGGGCGATGGGAATCGCAGGGCGCTCTGCGTTGTGGCGCTCCGGTGAACGTTGCGCCGGGCTGGGCCTGAAGATGGAATGGAAACTAGCCGACATGCTGGTCTTTTCGAAAATTCGGATGGGCACCGGTGGAAAGTTGCGTCTCGTTTTTTCCGGAGGAGCGCCTCTAGCCAAAGAGCTGGCCGAATTTTTCTGGGCAGTGGGTGTTCCGATTTATCAGGGATATGGCCTGACAGAAACTTCGCCCGTGTTGACCACCAATTACCCGAAAAATCGTTTGGGAAGCTCCGGCAAGCCCATCCCCAACGTCGAACTTCGCATCGCCGATGACGGCGAAATTCTCGCCAAAGGGCCTTGCATCATGCAGGGATATTACAAGAGCGCCGAGGCAACACGCGAAGTGCTCGGGACGGACGGTTGGTTCAGTACCGGCGATATCGGCTATCTGGACAAGGACAACTATCTATTCATCACCGACCGGAAAAAAGATCTCATCAAGACGGCGGCCGGCAAATTTGTCGCACCTCAGCCCATCGAAAACGCACTGAAGACCAGCCCCTATATCCTGAACGCCATGGTCGTGGGCGACAAACGAAAGTTTATTTCGGCGCTGATCGTTCCTAACTCCGTGACTGTCTCGGCGAAAGCCGCGGAGAAGGGAATGAAGTTCTCTTCAAGCAAGGAAATGGTCGCGAATCCTTGGGTGCGCTCGCTGATTGACGCTGAAGTGAAACGTCTGACCGCCAACCTCGCCCAGTACGAGGCCATCAAGCGTTTTGCCCTGCTGCCCGAGGACTTCACGTTTGATAACGGCAGCCTCACTTTTACCCTGAAGCTGAAGCGCCGCATTGTCGAGCAACAGTTTCGCCAAACGATTGAGGATCTCTATGCCGACGTTGCCGAGCCCCGCCCGATTCTGCAGGACTGATACTCCTTCGAGGATTTCCTAATCCGGAATTCCATGGTTGTTCACCGCTCAGGTATAGCGCGTACACTCGCAAGTTTGCTTTTTCCTTATCCAAAGTCTCCAACGCCGCTTCTGCCCATATTTGGTCACCACTTTTCCGCTTGACAAATATGTACTTGTCACGTATAGTACATTTTATCCAACAGTGTGCCCTGCAATCGTTCCTCCACCAGCCTTCTGACGTTTTTGCTTTTTGGAGACCGGTTCTCGTCCAAGTCGGTGGTTCGCCACACTTGCAGAGCAAGCTCCAAGTAATGGTCTTCGCCTGAAGCGCAAGTTATTTAGAATCAACACTTGCACAACTGCATCAAAACAAAGAGCTTTAACTACCTTTAGGATGAACACTTACACAAAAACCGGGGGAGGGACTCCCCAACTGTCTCAACTTCACCTTTCCGCGGTGAGTTCTCCGAGAACTGCAGACTATCCCCTGTTCCGATTTGTCGCACAGCGCGCGAGGGTCTAAAATCTGAGCGAGGATAACTATGTCCGACGATCTCGTCATAGCAGGCCGCGCCTTCAAATCTCGATTGATAGTGGGCACAGGCAAGTACCGCAGCTTCCCAGAGATGGCCCGCGCGCACACCGCGTCCGGAGCGGACATGGTTACCGTCGCCGTCCGCCGCGTGAACCTCACCGACCGCTCCAAAGAATCATTGCTGGACTACATCGATCGCGAGAAAATTTTCATTCTGCCGAACACGGCCGCTTGTTACACTGCCGACGAGGCCATCCGCACCGCGCGCCTGGCCCGCGAAGTCGGCTTGTCCAACTGGGTCAAACTGGAAGTCATCGGTGACCAGCAAACCCTATTTCCCGATACCGAACAACTCATCGAAGCAACGCGCGTCCTAGTGAAAGATGGTTTTGTCGTTCTGCCCTATACCAATGATGATCTCATCGCTGCGCGCAAACTGATCGATGCAGGCGCAGCCGCCGTCATGCCGCTTGCCGCGCCCATCGGCTCCGGCCTCGGCATTCAAAATCCAGCCAATCTTCGAATTCTCCGCGAACGCATCACGGAAGTCCCGATGATTGTTGACGCGGGTGTCGGCACTGCTTCCGATGCCGCTGTCGCGATGGAACTTGGCGCCGACGGCATCCTGATGAACACGGCCATTGCCGAGGCCGCCGACGCCGTCCTCATGGCCGAAGCCATGCGCGACGCCGTCTCTGCCGGCCGCAAAGCTTGGCTCGCCGGCCGCATGCCAAAACGCCTGTACGCCTCCGCTTCCTCGCCTATGTCCGGAGTTGTTCGTTAGCTGGGATGAGCGGTTTTCAATCGTTCGCGAATTTAGTCGCCAAAACCCCGCCAGCTTTTGCCGTACCTAAGAGCGTCGCTCCTTAGCGCCTCGCGAAATTGCCTTTCTGGACCGCGTCCGCGGCCTCGCCCGGCGCATTACTGCGCCGCCTTCTTGGATTTCTCGTTCAATCGTTTTCTCTGCCATGGGCGAGAGTCCGATGAACTCCACCCCAACTCCCACTCCTGGCTGGCAATAGCGCACTTCACAGCGTGTTTGGATCTCTGCGCCTGTTAGGGCCAGGGTAAATCGCAGATTTAGTACGGCCCCTTCAGGAAAGCTGCGGCTCGTGTTGATGAACATTCCGCGCTCACTGAGATTCGGCGGTTTCACGATGATTTCCTCGTCTTGCCCTTCGTAGGAGATCGCAATGTCTCTCAAACTCTGCACCCGCGGACTGCTCCGCGCCCCCATAGTATGTTCCCGCAAACGGCCGCTGTCGTTCATTCGTTGACTGCCTCTCGTGCTGACGTTCCTTTTCGGACCGGCATTTGAAGATGCCAGCTGTGCCGCTTCACGCCGCAGAACGGGAAGAACGCGAAGTTCGGCGAGAGTTCGCGCCCGCACGACCGGCAGACTTCGGTGGAAACTTGCCCAAATGCCACTACGCGCTGCACTTCTTCAAAGGTTGTCAAGCCGTCGCGCACCAGATCCAATGCGTACTCCTGCATGAATTTGATCCCATTGTGGCGCGCCAGCATCCGCATCTGCTCGTTGTGATTCCCGGAACGGACCGATTGGCGCAGCGCATCATTAAATTGCAGAAGTTCGTAAATCCCGATGCGCCCGCGGTAACCGGTGAAATCGCATGCTTCGCAACCGTTGGCTACATTCTGCACTTCAGGAGGCTCCATCAACCCTGCCGACATTACCGTGTTGACGTATTCCTCGTTTGGTGCAGAGGAATAGTGGCATGGGCACAGCTTGCGAATCAGTCTCTGCGCAATGATGGCGCTCAGCGCACTCCCAATTTGATATCCCGGCACACCCAGATCCATCAGGCGCGTCACGGCCGAAATGCTGTCGTTCGTATGCAGTGTAGAAAGCACAAAGTGGCCGGTCTGCGCTGCTTTGATGGCAATCTCCGCCGTTTCTCCGTCGCGGATTTCGCCCAGCATCACCACGTCTGGATCTTGCCGCAAGACCGAACGCAGACAGCTGGAGAATGTTAGGCCAGCTTTCGCATGGACTTGCACCTGATTCAGTCCAGGCAAGACGTATTCCACTGGGTCTTCCACTGTAACAATGTTGACCGCGGGCCGCCGGATTAAATGCAGGCACGCATAGAGCGTTGTACTCTTGCCTGAACCGGTCGGACCAGTCACCAGCAGCATTCCTTGCGGCAGCCGCACCGTCTCGCTCAACGCCTCTGCGATTTCCTTGGGAATGCCCAGATCCTCGAAACTCTTTAACGGGGATTCACCTTCGAGCAGCCGCATCACGACTTTTTCGCCGTACTGCGTCGGCAGCGTCGAGACGCGTAAGTCCACTCTTCGTCCGCTGATCTTGACCAGGAATCTTCCGTCCTGCGGAGCGCGCCTTTCCGCAATGTCCATGTCGGAGAGTATTTTGACGCGCGAGGCCACTGTATTTTGCAGAGCTCTCGGAATACGTTGGTAATCGCGGAGGATTCCATCGACGCGGAATCGGACTGCCGTATCGTTTTGCTGCGGCTCGATGTGGATGTCGCTTGCCTTTTTCGCGACCGCTGCCTTAATCATCGTAGCAACCAGGTGAACGGCGGGTGTGGTCTTCGATTTCTGCTGCAGCTCGATCTGCATCTCTCGCATCGCTTCCACGTTGCGTTCCTGCGAGCTGGAGGAGATGAATTCCATGCCAGTCGTATCGTCGGCTACCTGAATGGCTTCCGAGGATGAGTCCGGCGCCGCATAGAGCCGCTCGAGCGCCGCCAACACTTCGCCCTGAAACCCGAATTTGGCTGAAATTTTCAAACCTGATTTGAAGCGGAGCTCATCTATGAGGTGCAAGTTCTGTGGTTCAGCCATCACGACCGTCAGTGTCTTTTCATTCACCTCGATTGGTATGGCCCGGCAACGTTTCGCGAGGGCTACAGGAATCAGCTTCAGGATGTCAGCAGAGGGGTTCAGCTTTTGGCAGTCCACATACTCGACGCTCGACACCTCCGAGAGTGCCGCCGCCAGCTCCTTCTTCGAAACGAGCTTCCGGTGGAGCAAAAGCTCGCCCAGATGGATCACTTTCCCTTGTTGTTCTTGGAGGGCTTTCTTCAGGTCCGCGGCCGAAATCTGGCCACGTTCGCAGAGGACTTCCCCAAGCCGCTTTTTCTTCATCGCTCAGCTTTCTACCGGGAGCGCCCAAGCTTCTCCGGGACGATGCCTTTGGCGGAAGGGGGAAGTACGCTTTATTAATAGCATGCGAAACCGATTGCGGAAAAGGCCTTACACCTTGGAAGTGTCGCTGTGTGCAACCAAGAATCGAACATGAGAGGCGGTTGGGATCCCGCCTCCTTAGTTCGCACTACGCAACCGAATTTTTGTCCGATGTGAGATTTTCGTTCGCTGCCTGTGCGCGCGGAAATCAGTGATTGTCGTGGTGATTGTGACGCCAGTTCCAGTAGTCACGCTGCTGGTCGCCACTCAGGCTATTGAATTCGCGGTATTGGTAATGCCTCTCCCCCAGCCATATGCGATATTCGTGATCTTCGCGATTGTCCCAATGGTGGTAGTCGTGGTGATCGTAGTCGTAATACCTCAGTCGCGCCGCGCAGCCGCTCGTCAAGAGCGGTGTAACCATAGCGGCGCTCAGCACCAGGGCCCCAATGCATCCCTTCATTCGGAACATTTCTGTATCCTCCTTGGGCTGATCGTGGTCTTGCTTCTCGCTGCATGTTGCACAGCAATGCCCGCAGAGCGCCCCGGGGATTACGGGGCTCCGTAGGTCTGCTACTCCTAAAAACACAAAAACGCAGCCAAAGTTGCGGTTTTTTTGGAAGCTAAGAAGGAATGTTAAGGGAGATTCATGCCGTGGGCGATGCGCTTATGCTTGCGCCGCTTTCCGTGCTTGCTCGCTGTCGTAACTCTCTCCATAAATCGAAGGCACTTTGGCTCCCATGCACCGCAGGTACGAACTCAATTGTCCGCGATGATGAATGGTGTGGTTCAGACCCATCGTCAGAAACATCACCGCCGGCCATTGAAACATCCCGCGGAAATCCACGATTTTCAGCAACTGCTCTCCGGTTAGCTTTGAAAGCTGTTCCAGGGCCGCGCCATAACGTTGTTCATACCACGCCACTACCTCGGCCGGTGTCTTCGCTCCTTCAGGAATCACTGCTGCCGCGCTGAACTGTCCGTTGTTCACCGCGTCCAGGAAACGAACGTCCGAAGCCGCGATGTGTCTCAAAAGATCGTTTGCGGTCTTGGATACCGGATCGGGCTGGTAGCCAGATTTATCCGCGGGCACAGCGGCCATCACGTTCTTCGTGGTAACGCTCTCCCTCTTCAAAATCGGAAGGTACATGCCATGCGCCAGGAACATTGCATTTTCCGCGGTCATCTCTGCCATCTCGTGTCTCCTTCTGGTTGGACCCGCTTTGGTCGGCTTTGTCTCCACATCGAGATCCAGCCGCCGCCAACAGCGCTCAAGTATGCCTCTTTGAGTTCCAAATGTCAGGTAGCACCTTGCCCTGAATCTGGGCCAGCTCGTTTCCCGCCCAAATTCTGGAGGAATTGAGGTCCGGCAATTCATCGCGACTGATCGCTAGGCCTCGCGTCACACTAAGCCGGAAAAAACAAAAACGCCGGGCTGGGTCCGCCGATTGCTCGTCGCAATTGGCAGCCGCAATTCGGCGTCTAATTTCAACTTCCAGGACTATTCCGGGTCCGATCTACTACTTACCGTCGTGATCGCCGTCAGCACCGACCGCAGAGGCCGTTTGTTTGGCCTGTGCAGCAGCGCTGATCGTAACCTTATCTTGGGGAATAGCGTTGTTTAGGCTCGCCTGTTTCTGGCCAGCTTGCGCTTGTGAAACTGCTTCCGCTTGCGCAGCCTGGCTGTTGTGGATGGATTGTACAGACATGGTTCACCTCATTTCTTCAATCGGCCTGTTCTCGAAACTCTTTACAGTTTGCGGGATTAATTTTTTCTCATCATCGTACCTAGCCCCGCTAACCCGCTTTTCGATCGCGCCCGGGCCTTTTAAGCTTCAGATAATCTCGGTGCGTTCGGGTGCTAACGCCCCTGTTGTTCTTCCCGTCCCGTACTCATTCCTTTCACTGTACGTCTGGGCAGGATATCGGCTGCGCACAGGGGCCCGTCCCGTCCTTATGAATACGGAAGATGTTCTTCATACTAATTCTTGCTGAATGAAAGGGGACACATTCTCATGCAGCTTGTTTTTGCTAAAGTTATCAGCGAATGCCCCGTCTGCGAGAGCCGATCCGTGCGGCGATCCAGAAGGAGAGGCGTTATCGAACGCATCTGCTTTCGGCTCGCGTGTGTTTGGCCTTATCGTTGTAAAAACTGCGACACGCGTTTTTGGGGATTTCACCGTGCTTATCAGGTCTCAGACAGTTCTTATGTTTGACGCGCAGCCGGCCCTTCTTGCCGTGCGGCCCTCGAATTCCAGCACAATGAGCTGATGGTCATTCGTATCGGAGCGTCTTGATCGGATCCACCCGGGTCGCTCTTCTTGCTGGTATGTAGCACGCCGCGAGCGCGACTGCGAAAAGCAGGGCGGTCACGCTGGTAAAAGTCGCAAGGTCCGTCGTCGCAACTCCGAAGAGAAGGCTCGCCATCAGCCGGGTTAGGAAAAGCGCAAGTACGAGTCCGAACGCGACTCCAATCGCGATCATTCCGGCGCCTTGCTTCATCACCAATCCGAGTACATCGCCACTTTGTGCACCCAACACCATGCGAAGCCCGAACTCCTTCGTTCGCCGCGCCACCGAGTAGGAGACAACTCCGTAGATTCCGACCGTAGCAATCGCAAGTGCGACAATCGAAAAGAGCGTCAGCAGCAGCGTCAGAAATCTTGGCCGCGCCTGTGCGCGCGAAAGCACATCATCCATCAGCCGTACGTTCGCGAGCGCCAAAGAAGGATCGAGTTCATTCAGCTGTTCGCGAACCTCTCCGGCCAGTGATTGCGGATCGCCATTCGCGGCACGCATAACCACGTACATGTCGGAAATTCCCGCTGTTCCAAGCTGCCGGTACGGCAAATACAATTCCGTTCCCGATGGCCGCTCGAGCCCCGCATTCTTCACATCATCGACGACTCCGATCACTGTGTACCAATCCTTTGCTCCTCCAGGCCGCACGCGCCGTCCGATCGGATTCTGATGCGGCCAGAACGTCAGCGCCATCGTCTTGTTTACGATGACCACCGGAGGCGCGTCTTGCGCGTCTCGCTCGTCGAACAAGCGCCCGTCCATCAGCCGGATTCCCATCGCCGGGAAATAGTCCTTGCTCACGACTTGGTAGAAATCCACATTCTCGATGGGCCCGCCTTCTGTCTTGACGAACCCTTCGATGTCCGTGTCATTCATGTTCGGCGGCCTCATCGGCGGAAGTCCGGATACCAGCGCAGCCGTTCGCACGCCGGGTAGATTGCCGAGCCGCCCATCCAGCCGCGTCCAGAAATCTGTCAGCTTTGCCGGATCATTATACGTACCGCTAGGCAGCGACACGAGCATCGTGATCACGTTGTCCGCTTGCAGCCCAGTGTGTACCTCTTGCAACTTCCAGAAAGCGCGCAGCATCAAGCCGCAACCAATGAGCAGCACCAAAGCCATTGCCAGTTCGCCTGCGACCAGCCCACGCCTGAAGAATTGCGCTCCAGCCGCTGCCGTCGTGCTTCCAGCGGTGTCTTTCAGCGATTCAGAGATTCCACTCACCATCAGCGGCGCAAGCGGCGCCAATCCAAACAGCACCCCGGTGACTATGCTCACCGCCAAAGTGAAGACGAGCACCCGCCAATCCATAGCGATCTCGTCGGCCCGCGGGATTCCCCCGGCATTCGTCAGTTGAGCGAGCCGCACTCCTGCATAGGACAAGGCCACCCCCAGCGCCCCGCCGCATAAACCCAGCAGGATTCCCTCGGTCACAAATTGCCGGGCCAACCGCGCAAGGCTCGCTCCCAAAGAACCGCGAATGGCGATCTCTCTGCGCCGGGCCTCGGCTCGAGCGAGCAACAGATTCGCCACGTTCACGCTTGCGATCAACAACACGAACACCACCGCACCCAGCAACATCAGCAACGCCGGCCGCACGCTGGACACGACCTCCGATTGCAGCGGGAAACTTACGATCGTATGATTTTTCGGATCGAAGCTGTGCGTATGCGGCGCTTTCTTTTCGCCGTAGCTCTGAACCAGTGAAGCCAGTTCTCCCTGCGCTTCCGCCGCCGATATGCCGGGTTTCAGTCGCCCTAGGAGATAGTAGTTGTGTGATCCGCGGCTCCCCGGATTTGCCGGATCCAGTTGCAAAGCCGTCCAAACCTGCGCCGGATCTTGATCCCCCGGCGGAAATTGAAATCCCTTGGGCATCACTCCGATGACCGTGCACTTCCGGCCATCGAGCCGCGTCTCCCGCCCCACGACGTTCGGATCGCCTGCAAAATCGCTCTGCCACGTGCCATAAGAAATGTCCGCGACCACATTGCCTCCGGGCACGTCGTCCGACGGCTCGATCAGTCGCCCCGCGATCGGGGAAACGCCGAGCGATTCCAGCAAGCCTCCGCTTACATACGCCGCCGTAACCCGCACCGGTTCCGCTTTTCCCGCCAGGTTGATGCCCCCGGTAATCCACGCATCCAGCGATGCCCAGGAGTGCGTATCGCGACGAAGATCGAAGAATTCCGGCGCCGAAGTCCAGAAACGGTGCAGACCGCCGTTAGGAAATGTCGGAAATTCGGTGTAGATTCGGATTAGTTGGTCCGGACGCGCGTATGGCAGCGGCTGGAGCAGCACGGCGTTCACCACTGTGAATATCCCCGTCGTCGCGCCGATCCCCAGCATCAGGCAAAGCACCGCCGCCGTCGTAAACCCTAGATTCTTGCGCATCATCCGCAGCGCAAACTGCACATCTTGCCAAAGCGTTTCCATTGAACCTCCCGCTGGATGTATGTACGTCCAGACGCAGCTTATGTTCCCGGCTTTTGAAACTCTTTACAGTCGGACGCGCCGCTGGATAATCCGTTTCTTTTTACCACTTACCCCGTCCGGAACAGGAAGTGCCACGATATGTCCACAAGGGCATGCACGATTGCCGACGCAAAGATCGACCCTGTCTTCCGCCACGTCCACCCATAGAAAATCCCTGCGATGCACGCCAGAACGACGTATCTCCAATTCGGAAATCCGAGATTCGTAATGTGCGAAAACCCAAATGCCATCGAAGCCGTCCACCATCCAGCCAGCTCGCTCTTGGATGCCTTCGAAAGCATGTTCTGCAGCAAGCCGCGAAACAAAAACTCCTCAGGCCACGCCGTAAAAAAGAATATCCCGAGGGAAGTTAGCAACATGGAAGGCCAAGCGTGCCATTGCGGCGCAAACGTAATGAAGTGCATCCCTATCCCAAGCGGAATCGCGACGCACGCAAACACGATAAAGCCCCCGAGCACGTACAGTCTCCAATGCTGCCCCCATCCAATCGAGTAGCCAATTCCATCCACGCGCCGCATCAGCACAAATGCAGCAAGCGCGATATTCAAAGCCAACAGCACGGTGAGTACATACGCGAGTCGTCCGCTGGGAAAGGGCCACACAAGATGCGATGGTCCAAACTTGACCGCCACCCACACGCCCGTCAGCACCAAAAAATCCTGCCAGGTTCCCGCGGGCCTTCGTTCCGCCGAAGCCACCAGAGCCAGAGGCACGAAAACAAATACCGCCACAGCTCCAACTGGCATAATCCCGAATGTATTTGTACCAAGTGCGTAAATCAGGTAAGCGAGGAATGCGGCGGACCCGAGCAGGATTCCGCCAGCGACGCCGAAGCGCCCCGCAAGGCCCTCGGTCACGCTTCGCGCCGCAAAGAGCAGCATCACAAGAAAAAAGAATGCAAACACCGTCAGCGTTGCCGCAAAGTTCCGGCCACCATACCCTTGCCAGGTCGCATACAGCGTTCCCGTCAGGCACAGCCCAGCCCACAGGCCGAGCATGGGAAGCACTCCGAGTTGTCGTGTCGCTGGCAATTTGGCCGCTGGAAATTCACAATAGAACGAGAAGATTGTAGCGCAGAGGCATGACTTCCCAAATTCAGCTCAAATCGCTCCAGCAAAGTCTGTGCTCTCTCACAGGCATTTCTCCGCGCACTGAACTCGAATTATGAAGCGCCTAGCTTATATCGACTGGATGCGTGGCCTGGCCTGCGTCCTCATGTTTCAGACGCACTGCTACGATTCCTGGCTTAGTCCCCAAGCGCGCCAGTCCTCCGTCTACGCCTGGTCGCAGCTCGGTGGGACACTTCCCGCTCCGCTCTTCTTATTTCTCTCCGGTGTTTCCTTCGCCTTGGTCACCGAACGCGCGCGCGAGAAAGGAGCCCCTCCAGGCCAGATCGCGAAAACAACTATCCTTCGAGGTGCAGAAATCTTCGGCCTTGGACTTCTCTTTCGGATTCAGGAGTACGCCCTCGGCTATCGCTGGTCTCCCTGGACAGATCTTCTTCGCGTCGACATTCTGAACATCATTGGCCTTTCCATGATGCTGATGGGAGTTCTCTGCTGGCTCACCGCCAATCGCGCCGCCCTTTCCGCATCCACACTTTCTCTAACGATCTCGTCCTCGCGAACCCGAAACACCATCTCCGCACTGCTTGCAGCCACTGTGATAGCTATGGCCACGCCACTCCTCTGGACCACTCATCGACCCAGTCGACTGCCCTGGCCAATCGAGTCATACCTCAACGGTGTGCATATCTTCGGCAATCCGCAACCGTGGCTCTTCCCCCTCTTTCCGTGGTCGGCTTTCGCCTTCGCCGGTCTCGCGGTCGGCTTCTTCCTCTTCACGCCCAGCGCCAAGCGGAACGAAGCTCTCAGTTTCGCCACTATTGGCGGGATGGGAGTGCTTGCCTGTCTTTTCTCTCTCCTCCTTGACCGTTCGCCACTCCGGCTGTATTCCGTTTACGATTACTGGCACACCAGTCCGAACTTTTTCCTCATGCGCTGCGGCATTCTCCTCATTATTCTGTCCATCGTTTACGTCTGGTGCCGCTGGGGACTTGCTCAAATCTCCTTCGGCCCCATCATTCAACTTGGCAAAACCTCTCTGCTTGTCTATTGGGTCCACATCGAATTCGTTTACGGCCGCTTCTCCATCCTCCCGAAGCGCCAATGCAGCGTCCTGCAGGCTTCTGCGGGATTGTTCGTGATCTTTGTTGCTATGGTCGTTCTCTCGCTACTGCGCACAAACTGGAAGAACCGTCGCGCAAGGGCGCAAAAACTCGCCGCCGCGCCGTCGCCAGCCTGAAATCCTGGATTATTCGTTGATTTGAAGTTCGCCTTCTGCCGGGCCTAGTGGTTTGCCGGGGGGTTCGCTTCTTGCCGTTCTTGGGGAATCCGGATGATGGTCTCGCCCGGCCGTGCCAGTCCCAGGTCATCTCGAGCGATCTTCTCAATCAATCTCGGATCGCTCTTGAGGTCTTTCGACTCCTGCTCCAGCGCTGCATTCTCTTTGCTCAATTGATCGAGGTCGCCTTTCACTTTTCTGATTTCGTTCTGCGTGCGCCGCATCGCCAGAAATCCGTGCGTCCCGAAAATGTCATGCACAAACATCACCAGCACGAGCAAGCCCAACATTACGCTGCCGTATTGCTTCAAGAGCGCCCGAATTCTTTCTTCAGCCGTCTCCTTCTCGATTTTCTTTTTTAGCTTGCCAATACCCACTTCGTCGCCTCGCTCGCCAGCTTCGCGGAAGCCTCCGCGCCGTTTGCTTCGACGTACAAACGCAGCAGCGGCTCCGTTCCGGACAGCCGCAGCAGCATCCACGAACCATCTTCGAAACAGAATTTTGCACCGTCCGTCCGGTCTATCGATACTACTTTCCGCCCCACAAGTGTCGAAGCGTCCACCGTCACCTTCTTCACCGCGTTTGCCTTTTGTTCGTCGCTCAAGTGCATATTCTCGCGCACCGGCCAGAATTCTCTCCCCACTTTCTTGAAAAGTTGCCGAATCTGTTCGCCCAGCGACGCGCCACGCGCCGCCATCATCTCGGCAACCAGCAGGCACGCCAATATCCCGTCTTTCTCTGGCACGTGCCCGCGAATCGTCAACCCCGCGCTCTCTTCGCCGCCCAGCGCGATTTTATCTTCTCGAATCAATTGCCCGATGTATTTGAATCCCACCGGTGTCTGATAGGTCTTCTGCCCATACGCTTTCGCCGCCGCATCGATCAGTTGCGAAGTCGCCACGCTTCGCGCCGCGGGCATGTTCCATCCTCGCGTCTCCACGATGTAGTCGTAAACGAGCGCCAGGATGTGGTTCGGTTGAACCCACGTCCCGTCGCGGTCGATCATGCCAAAGCGGTCCGCGTCTCCATCCGTCGCCAGTCCAGCGGCTGCTCCCGATTCCATCACGGCCTTCCGAAGTGGCTCCAGATTTTCTTCGCTCACGTCCGGCCCCGTCCCGTCAAACAGGCAATCGCGGTTTGTCCGCATCGCCTGTACCGCCACGCCATGCTTCGCCAGCGCTTCATCCAGGTACCCCGCGCCGCAGCCATGTAGCGCGTCTGTTACGAATTTCACCTTCGCTTTTCGCAGCGTCTCGAATCTCACCAGCTCTTCCAGCCTCTTCAAATAATTTTCGCGAAGATTTACTTTCTCCGTCTTCACACCGCCGGTAGGCACCGCGGGTGATGTTGGGTACGCTCCGTGCTTCGCGATGATCTTCGCCACTCGCGCTTCGATGTCTTTCGTCACTTCAGGCAGCGCTGGCCCGGCGTCCGCCGAAGAGAACTTCAGGCCGTGATATTGCGCCGGATTGTGGCTCGCCGTGAAATTGATAGCCCCATCCAGTTTTTGCCGTTGGATTTCATAGGCCACTGCCGGCGTCGGCGTAAACGTCTCACACAGCAGAGTTCGAATTCCGTGCTCCTGCAGGATCGCCACCGCCAATTGCGAAAACTCTTCCGAATAAAACCGTGTATCGTATCCAACCAGTATCGTCGGATTCTTCTTTTTCGCTGTAACGTGCTCCGCGATCGCCGCCACCGCCAGCCGCACGTTGGCAAACGTAAAATCATCCGCGATCAGTCCGCGCCATCCGGACGTGCCAAACTTGATGGGAGAAGCATTCATCGTAGGAGAAGCGCTCATAGGGTCGTATTCTATTCCGAGTCCATGCAAGACGAAAGCACTCTCAGCGTTTTCCAGGAGCCAACTGCATGAAGCCCATCCAAAGCTATCGTCTCGTCCTCGTTACCTGTGCCACTCCCATGCAGGCAAAACTCATCGCCCGCAGCGTCGTCGAAAAGCGCCTCGCTGCCTGCGTCAATATCCTTCGCAGCCCCCTCGAGTCCCACTATCGTTGGAAGGGCAAAGTCGAGACAGCGCGCGAGCTTCTCCTCTTCATCAAGACCACAGTCAAGAACCTTGGTGCATTGGAGAGGGAAGTAAAACGCCTGCACAGCTACGATGTTCCGGAGTTCATTGCCATCCCGCTTGTCGCAGGCTCAAAAGCCTACCTTGACTGGCTCGACGAAAGCACCTAAGCGCGAGCCCTGTCTGTCAGTCGCTAGACATAAAGAAGCGCCTGATCCAAATCCGCCATAATATCTTCCACGTCCTCAATTCCCACCGAAATCCTAACCAATCCATCCGTGATCCCAATCCGCTCCCGCACCTCGGCGGGCATCGAAGCATGCGTCATCTGCGCGGGCAGCGAAACCAAAGTTTCGACTCCACCCAGACTTTCAGCCAGCGAGCACAACTTCAACTGATTCAAGAACCGCCTCGCTGCCTCCAGCGATCCCAGGTCGATCGCCAGCATCGCTCCCGGCCCCTTTTGCTGCCGTCGCGCGAGTTCATGCTGCGGATGCGTCGGCAATCCGGGGTAAAACGCCTTTCGAACCTTTGGGTGGGCGTCGAGGTGCCGCGCCACGGTAATCCCGTTCGCGTTGTGCTGTAGCATACGGATCGCGAGAGTTTTGATCCCACGCGAAATCAGAAAGCAATCCATCGGCGCCAACCCAGCCCCAGCTGACCGTTGAATGAAATAAATCTTTTCCGCATCCTCCGGCCGTGTCAGCACGACCGCGCCGCCCTGCGAATCGCTATGTCCGTTCAAGTATTTCGTCATCGAGTGCACCACGATTTGCGCACCGAGCTCGATGGGCCTCTGCAAATATGGGCTCAGAAAAGTGTTATCCACCGCCAGTGTCACATTTCGCTCACTGGCCAGCTTCGCGATCGCTCCTATGTCCGTCACGCGCATGGTCGGGTTCGTTGGCGTCTCGATATAAATCAGTTTCGTGTTGGGCCGCAGCGCCGAGAGCACGCACGCGGGAATCGAAGTATCGACAAAGCTGAATTCCAGTCCAAAATGCACCAGCAGTTGCGTCGACAGCCGATACACGCCGCCGTATACCGCTTCAGACAGCACAACGTGGTCGCCCGGCCGGTACATCCGGAACACCGCATCGATCGCCGCCATTCCCGACGTGAATACGTACGCGCTGTGCCCGCCTTCCAGCTTGGCAACCGTTTTTTCCAGCGCCTTCCGGTTCGGATGGTTTGATCGCGAGTAGTCATATCCTTTGTGTTTGCCGAGCTCTTCGTAGACATATGTCGAGGTCTGATATATTGGCGCAACGACGGCACCCGTCGCAGGGTCCGGCTCCTGCCCGACGTGTATCGCGTTCGTGGCGAATCCCATGGTGATCTCCTCTTACCTTGAGAGCTATGTCCCCTTGCGGACAGCCGGTTGCGGCTGCCTAAGGCCTGCTCTTTTTTCCCCAGGTGTGGAAGTTACGAGAATTGGGGCCCGTCGCTGCTCTCGCGGCTTCTTGTCGCCCGCCGGGCAGATTCTTCAGAAGTTACAGGACCAAATCCAGTGAGTCAATTCTGCTGCCGCAGACTGTAGCGTGGGATACATCGGCGCCCGCCCAACACGCCGCCCAGGTCCCAGGCAGCTACAGATCTGGAATTTGCATCTTACAGCCGAGCGGAGTAACTTAGCGCTTGAACGCCTTCCGTGGAAAATGGGGTCCACTGGAACATGATTTCTTTTAGAACTGGATTGCGAACTCTACTCGCCGTCTCTTTTGCGCTGGCTACCCTCGGCCTTGCTGCTCAGGAACCGCCTCCCACTCCATCGAAAGCACCTGCGCAGTCCGAAGAACCGACCAGGCTCACTATTGAGGTGACTGCAGGCGACAAGGCCGCCCCGGTGGAAAATGCCAGCGTCTATGTGAAGTATATCGAGCAGCGTACTCTTCGCAAGGACAAGAAAGTTGAATTGAACGTCAAAACGAATCGCGCAGGCGCCGCTCACGTGCCCGACGCGCCTCTCGGCCGCGCTCTCATCCAAGTCGTCGCTGAAGGTTGGAAACCCTTTGGCCGCTGGTACGACATCACTGATCCTCACCAAATCATCAAAATTCGCCTCGAGAAGCCCCCGAAGTGGTACTGACCTCGATTTAACTTTCCTTCGTTGAAGCGAATTTCTTTGCACTCTTAATTTTCTGTGCTCGTGTCAGCCGGCGAATTTCATTCTGCAACTTTCAATTACCGCGAGTCACAGCGCAGCTCGTTGAAATCATTTCAAACGCTGAGCCACCTGCACTGAAATTGTGCAAACAGGAGCAGCCCGTTGAAGAAAGTGCAGTTAGTCGCATCGGCGAGCCCATTTTCCACACACTTATCAACACTTGTGTTGAAAACTTAATCGTACAGAAATATTTCCCTTCGAGTTCGGCACAATTCGTGCCTCCACATTTCCGTATTTTTGACCGCACCTCGTCCGGATGATACAGTGACCCATCGGATCTCCTGATGAATGAGACATTTGACGGAACTTTTTCTCTGCTACAGATGCTTTGGGGCAACATCATTGCTCGCCCCCTTCGCAGCTCTCTCAGCGTCATCGCCATCGCCATTCAAGTAATTTTGGTTCTGCTCATTGTTGGTCTCACTTCGGGCGTTATTTCCGAATGGGGAAAACGCCAGGAGGGAATCGGCGCCGATATTCTCGTCCAGCCGCCGAACGCTTCCATCTTCTTTGCCTTCTCCAGCGCTGTGATGCAGGAATCTTTAGCCGAGAAAATTGCCGCTCTTCCTGGCGTAGACGAAGTCGCCCCGACGCTTATCCTCACGGAACCAAAGAGTTTCGTGATCGTCTACGGCATCGATTTCAAACGCTTCAACGCCCTCAGCCGCGGCTTCTTATTTCGCTCTGGCCGCCCCTTCGAATTTCCCGACGAGGCCATCGCCGATGACATCATCGCCCAGACCAAACATCTAAGCGTCGGGGATCAAATCACTCTGTTGAATCATCAGTTTACAGTCTGCGGCATCGTGGCACATGGCAAGGGCGCCCGTTATTTCATACCCTTGAAAACAGCCCAGGACATCGCTGGCGCGGAGAACCGCGTCTCCATGTTCTACGTCCGGAGCAAGGGGGATACGGAAGGAACTCGTGCGGAAATCCTGGCACTGGATCCTCTTGATCGCGTTCGTTCCATGGCCGAATACGTCACCCTCATGAGTTCCTCCAATCTCCCTCAATTGAGGCCATTTACTCGCAGCATGGTCGGCCTCGGCATTGTCATCAGCTTCCTGGTCGTCCTCCTCAACATGCACACCATGGTGATGGAGCGCACTCGCGAGATCGGCATCCTCAAGTCCTTGGGCCTTTCCAGACTGGGAATTATGCGCATGCTGCTCGGGGAAACGCTCATTCTCACTCTTCTGGGCTGCGCGTTTGGAATCGCGCTCACGTATGTCTTTCAGGCCATTATGAAACAGACGAACCCCAGTCTTATGATTTTGATCACCCCGCAATGGGTGTTTTCCGCCACCGTCCTGGCTCTAGCGGGAGCCGCCATCGGCGCCATTTATCCGGCCTTACGCGCGGCGAGCTACGATCCGGTCGTTGCTTTGGCTTACGAATAGCCGATCCTTCGTGAACATGCGAGCACTCGCTTCAATAGCTCAGCTCGTATGTTCACCATGAAAATGAAAAGTTTGCTCTGATCTTCGGTTACGAATTTCATTCGCCGCTTCCCGCACTGATCGCCAAACCATCCATGTCTTTTTGACAACCAAAATGCGTCCGCTCGATTGCCACTCCTGCCTCAAGCTGGTAACTTTGGGTCACTCTCCAGTCCTTCCACTCTGGAGGATTCCGCCCATCAGGCGGCATAAAGAAACTCTAAGGAGCTACGTAATGAAGCGAGTGCACCTTATCCTGGTAGCCGCATGTCTTTGCCTTGCAATCGGAACCGCCGCGAGCGCGCAAATGGGCATGAACTTCTTCAAGAAGCCTGCCCTCGCCGATTTCTTCAGGCCGGTCGTTGGCTCCGGCGCCATCTACGAAACCATCGACTCCGGCAACAACTCGAACAAGGAACCGATGGAAATGACGATCGTCGGCAAGGAGATGATTGGGCTCAAGGAAGCTTACTGGCTGGAGATGTCCCTTCACGAAAAGTCAGTCAATGGCACCATCTACAGCAAAGTGCTTGTTTCCAAGGACGATTTCCAGACGCACCGCATCGTTTTTCAAATGCCCGGCGCGCCCGCCATGGAAATGCCGCAACACGACTCTTCCCGTGAAGGCGAACGGATAAGCAAAGACCTTGACAAGTGGAGCCAGGTGAGCACGGAATCAATCACGGTCCCCGCGGGCACTTTTCTTTGTCAGCACTGGAAGAAGAAGGATGGTAAAGACGAGGTGTGGGTCAACGACAAGGTCACGCCCTTCGGCATGGTCAAGGAAGTCGGCTCTGGCTCCTCCCAGGTGCTCGTGAAAATCATTACCGACGCCACGGATCACATCACCGGTCCGGTGACTCCTTTCGATCCTCGTGTCTTTCAGCAAATGATGATGAATCAGCGCCCGAACGGGAAGTAGTAGCTGGGCCAGCTGTGGCAGGTTGGAGGCTATAACCCCGGAAATTAGAGAGGCGGGCGACAGTCACCCCAGACCTTCGCCCGCCTCTGTTTCATTACGCTGGAAAGTCTCTCAGGCTCCGGGCGCGAATTCGGCAAGCTCCCTGGATACATCATCGATCGTTTCCAGCGGGCAGGCAACATGCACCGTTTGGCCGGGTTCCTCAGCATCGATTAACAGAACACCGTTGTGTGTCCGGATGTGAACGTGTTCTGCTCCGTCGCGCACGTCCACCAGCTCCGCCTCGGGATATTTCTGCAGTTCCTTCGCAACGGAATGCACGAGAGGCATGAACTCCGCGGCGCGATCTCCGGCCCGCTCCAACTGGCGCCGTGGGACAAAGTGTATCGCCATCGGAACAAGGGCCGCCGGAGCCCAGACGTGCACGTGGCTCCCGTTCCCGTGGCTTTCGTCCACATCCACGCGGATCACGCCTTCGTGAAAGGTATAGGCGCCAGCCATCAGCACGGTGGCCCCAAAACCAAGAGCGATTTTCCCCAGTAGAACCATTTCACTCTTCCTTTCTTGTCCCGCGCTTGACGCATGGGACTTTTCAGGAGCCCCACATCAACGTTCCGACTGTCCGGCCCGGTTCCTAATTTCCAGTGCTTAGTCTGCGACGTTCTTGGAATCCATCCACACCCGAATCGTGTTGTCCTCGTCCTTTACCGATACCAATTCCACATCGTTTTGGCTTGCAAGGGCATGCAGTCCGGCCACGATATCCAGTTCGTCCTTACCGCCGGAGAGCAGCGCTTCTACGACCTTCATCGGAACTTTCACTTCCACTTGCGAGAATTTAGGCTTGTCCTTGTCGTGGACATGCACGAGAAACTGCCCATCCTTCTTTGCCACGCTGATGTCCGAGTTCTTGCTCTGCACCGTCACGAATTGGCCGTCCTTAGCGCCGCGCACGGCCTCAAACAGCGTGCGAACGTCCACGCCATCGCAATCCATGCAGCCAATGCGAACTTTGCCGCCATGGAAGCGGTCATGGTCTATCGCCGGCAGGACTTTCTCCGCCAGTTCCAGAGGGACATTCACACGGACGGTCTCACCCTTGGAGTCGGTGCTAATGACCCGGACATGCAGCCACTTCTCGCCCTGACTGGATGTGCTTGACTGGGATGAACTTGTCTGCGCCTGGATGCCGAGTGGTCCGAAGAGACAAGCAGCGGCCAAGAAGGCTATGACGGGGAAGACGCGCCGAGTGTGGTTAATCATGACGGAATGCCTCCTTCGGGCATTTGGCCATACATACGAATAAGACTTGGGAAAAGTTCCGGGATTAACAGCTTTTTGCTCTCGAACGAACAATCGTGCCCACAGGGTCAGGCGGGATTCCCAAGACGCCCGGCCCGGTTCCTTAGGGCCGCCATTTGAGGAACACGGCTGCCAGGGGCGGCAGGGTCAGGCAAAGCGAGTGTGGCCGGCCCTGGGCGGGATGGTTAGAGGCGTTCTGACCGCCGAGATTGCCGGCATTTGAGCCGCCGTAATTCGCAGCGTCCGTGTTGAGAATCTCCTCGTAATATCCGGGCTGGGGAGCACCGACGCGATAGCCTTCGCGGACTACGGGCGTGGCATTGAGGATCACGAGGAGTAAGTCCTCGGGCTTCTTGCCATGTCGGGCAAAGGCGAAGACGCTGTTGTCCGCATCGTTGGCGTCGAGCCACTCGAAACCCTGCCAATTGAAATCGACTTGATGGAGAGCGGGCTGCGAGGCGAGCAACTTATTCAGATCGCGGACGAGATTCTGTACGCCGCGATGGGAGTCATATTGGAGCAGGTGCCAGTCGATGCTCTTTGCTTCGCTCCATTCGCTGCGCTGGGCAATTTCCTGGCCCATGAAGAGGAGTTTCTTGCCAGGATGGGCGCACTGATAGGCGAGAAGCAGGCGGAGGTTGGCAAACTGCTGCCATAAGTCGCCGGGCATTTTGTGCAGGAGAGAATTTTTTCCGTGGACGACTTCGTCGTGGGAGAAGGGAAGCATGAAATTCTCGGTGAAGGCGTAGAGCATGGAGAAAGTCATTTTGTTGTGCTCGTATTTGCGGTGAATGGGATTCTTGGAGAAATAGCTGAGCGTGTCATTCATCCAGCCCATGTTCCACTTGAGGCTAAAGCCGAGGCCGCCAAGATAGGTGGGACGGGAGACACTGGGCCAGGAGGTTGACTCTTCGGCGATGGTGAGGATGCCGGGGAAGCGGCCATGCGTCACTTCATTCATGCGCTTGAGAAAGTCAATGGCGTGAAGATTTTCGCGGCCGCCGTACTCATTAGGAATCCACTCGCCTTCCTTGCGGGAATAGTCGAGATAGAGCATGGAGGCGACGGCGTCCACGCGGAGGCCGTCGATGTGATATTTGTCGAGCCAGAATAAAGCGTTGGAGATCAGGTAGTTCTGGACTTCGTTGCGACCGTAGTTGTAGACGAGAGTGCCCCAATCAGGATGCGTGCCCTGGCGCGGGTCGGCGTGTTCATAGAGATGCGTGCCATCGAATTGCGCAAGGCCGAACGTATCGCGAGGGAAATGCGCGGGAGTCCAATCCAGAAAGACGCCAATGCCCGCCTGGTGGCAGCGATCGACAAACTCCATAAATTCCGCGGGAGACCCGTAGCGGCTGGTGGCCGCGAAATAGCCGATGGTTTGGTAACCCCAGGAACCGTCGAAGGGATGCTCCATGATGGGGAGCAGCTCGATGTGGGTGTAGCCGAGATCTTTCACATAAGGAATGAGCTGATCGCCAAGTTCGCGGTACGTAAGCCAGCGATTTTTATCCTCCGGGACGCGGCGCCATGAACCGAGATGGACTTCGTAGACGGAGATGGGAGATTCGAGCCAATTTTTCTTGGAACGCTGCGTCATCCAGGAAAAGTCGGACCACTTGTAGGTATCCAGATTGGCGACGATGGAGCCGGTGTTGGGGCGCAGTTCGGAGCAAAAGCCGTATGGATCAGACTTGAGAGGAAGCATGTTGTCGTGCGGACCTATGATTTCGTATTTGTAGATGGCGCCCTCGGGGAGTTCAGGGACGAAAAGCTCCCAGATGCCCGATGAGCCGCGCGCGCGCATGGGATCTACGCGGCCATCCCACCGATTGAAGTCGCCGACAACGCTTACACGGCGAGCGCTAGGGGCCCAGACGGCAAAATGAACGCCTTGAACCCCTTCCAGGGTCTTCAAGTGCGCGCCAAGCTTCTCGTAAGTGTCGTAGTGGCGGCCTTCTCCCATGAGATGGAGATCGAACTCGCTGAGGAGGAAGGGAAAAGCGTAGGTATCCAGAGCCTCGGCGGTCTCGCCGTAACCGGAGCGATAGCGGATGCGGTAGGAGGATGGATCCGGCCGGTCGCGATAGGATTCGGGGAGAACGGCTTCGAAGAAGCCTTCGGGGCGGAGTCGATTGGCGTGGATAGGATCTGGAACCCCGTGTAGAAGTACGGCTGCGTCCGCTGCGCCAGGGCGAAAGAAACGGATGACCCAGCGCGGACCCTCGGCAGTGGCAACGGGGTGAGGACCTAGAAGAGCAAAAGGGTCGGCGTGGCGGCCGGACACTAGAGCGTCGATCTGATTGGCCAATTGAGCGTCCGTTTCCGAACTCCTGCTAGGTGCGGAGGCGCTGGCCGGCGAAAAATTTTGATCCTGTGGCACTAGGATGCGGCTCCGCGACGCTTGAGAGAGGTTCACAAGGGACGAGAAGGCATAGTTTACCGTTTCTCGAGCGAAAAAGGAGAACAAGAAAGAAAAAGATGGAGAAGCGACGGAGGCGGACGCCATTTTGCCCGGAGATAGGATGAATTCTGGGTGGAATGAGGTGCGCCACTCGACAGTCTTAAACTACGCTGCGGGCGCTGTTTCTCCCTACGCAATACGCGAATCAAGCCCAGGTGAGGGAGAGTTCTGCGTAGGATTTGCCATCGTCGATGGGTGTGACGAATTGAATCACGGCGTCTTTGGCGCCAGAGAGCTCGAGGGCTTTTTTGAAGAAGCCGAGGATGGCGTAGCCCATGATGCTGTGCTGGGGTTGGAAGCCAATGTATTTGATGAGAGCTTTGCCTTTGCCTTGCAGGTTGACCTCGACGGAGACGCCCTGAAAGTAAGTGGCATGAACGGCGGCGATGCGCTGGATTACGAATTCTGGCGATCCGATTTTCAAGAACGCCTTATAGATACCCGTAAGTTGCCGTTCGTTAACTGCTTCGGCGCCGCGAGCAATCATCTCCTTGTTCCCACCTGCGAGCGCGCGATTCTGTATTTCGAGGAAGCGCGCGAAAAGATCGAGCGAGTACCAACTGGAAGAGAAGATTTCGCCTTCGATGAGTTTGCGAGTGTCTTCGTCGAGGAGACCTAGAATCGATTGGAAGGATTCAGCGGGCACGCGGGTTTTAATCTGGTCGATGGTTTCCTTGATCGCGGAGCCCTTGATTTGAACCATGCAGCCGCTCCTGGAAGAGTGGAATTGCAGCGTGGGCCTCTTCTGACATTACTATGATTCTTCCGGGAGCGAAGCAGAGCTTCTCCATATCTGAGCTAAACGCTAGTGCTTTAATCGTATCGTGTCCTAGAAAGAATCAGGAGAGAGAGGAGGCCCGGCAGAGGCGAGGGTGGGACTGGTAACTGTGGGAGAGCTGCTATTAGCGGCAGCAGTTGCAATGCAGGGTTCACGGATTCTTAACAGAGCAGAAAACCTCTAAAGGCTTCGGTATGGGAATATGCGGACGCCTTGGAGGGCCAAATAGGTGAAAAAATCGCGTGCTTTAGCATTTTTGGCCGTTGCAACAGCATTTGGGTTGGCGGCGGTGACATTCAGCAGCAAGCTTTCGGCGGATGACGACCATCATTTCCATGAATTCAGATTTCAACCAGATTCGCTGGTGCTGAGCCGGACGGTATACGCCGGAAACGCATCGACGGTGGTTCCGGGCGAGCCCTTACCCCCGGGATGTCAGGGGGGCGCAACGGGCTTAACCGTGCAAGTGCCGCTGATCGCGGGAGGGACAGTGGGCGTGGCGGTTCCATGCGGCATGGCGAGCGAGAATGGAGAGTATCCGAACGATGCGGATTCGCACAACGTATGGAACAACGCGGCCACGGATCCAAATTTCGGCATTACCTCGCCGGTTCTGCTTGACGATATTTCGCAGGACGGACGGCTGCTGGGGACGCTGGCAATCCCGACCGACTTGATTGTGACGAGTTTCACCTCGAAATCAGAGTTAGCGTTGAATCGGTCTGTGGACGGGAAGTCGCTGACGTTCATGGGTTATCGAGGTGGAACAGGGTTCGTGACAGGGCCAAACCAACTCGATGTCTCGAATTCCAACACGCCCGGAGTCATTGATCCAACGAATCCTGTAAGTTCGCAATATTACCGGGCGGTGGCGGAAGTGGATGCGGATGGGCACATCCGCGTGACGGACGGAAACGCGTACAGCGGAGACAATGGGCGCGCGGCCATCAAGGGAGGAAACGGCGACTACTACATGGTCGGAAACGACAACAGCGGGAATATTCCGAAGAAACAAGTTGCGCTCACGGTGGCGGGAGTCGAACTTGTCAACGCGACCGGAGCGGAATTGCTTGTGCCTGGGCAGACACCCCCGCTCGTGCCGCCGAACATCACAATGGTTGGCCGGCTGGAGATTGGGTCGGACAAGCCGGGGAAGGATACGAATTTCAGGGGCATAACGATCTTCGACAACACGTTGTACATCACGAAGGGAAGCGGGAGCAACGGAATCAATACGGTGTATCAAGTGGGGAAGCAGGGCACGCTGCCAACGGGTGACGCTTCGGCTCTGGCGACGGTGCCGATCGTGCCGCTGCCGGGCTTTCCGAATACGACGGATAGCACAAACACAAACTTTCCGTTTGGGATGTTTTTTGCCAACGCGAGCACGCTTTATGTTTGCGATGAGGGTGACGGTACGTTAGTGACGCCCGCGGTAAACGGAAACGTCGCTGATGCGCAGTCCCTGGCGACAGCGGGAGTGCAGAAGTGGGTGCTCCAAACGGATGGCACATGGAAGATGCTGTATGTACTTCAGAACGGGTTGAACATCGGCGTGCCCTATGGTGTGGAACACTATCCGGCGGCACTTGATCCGGCAACTGGTGGCTGCCGAAACATGACGGGACGAGTGAATCGCGATGGGACGGTCACGATTTGGGCCGTTACGTCAACGATGAGCACGAATGGAGATCAGGGAGCGGATCCGAACAAGCTGGTGCGGGTGACGGATTTGCTTTCGGCGACAACTTTGCCGACTGGCGACGGCGACCATGATCGCGATGACTGGATCGGAACGTTCCGGACGATTCGCTCGGCGCGTGCGGGAGAGGTGTTCCGTGGAGTAGCGCTGGCGCCGGAGGATCATGGGGACCAGGACCATGGGTGGTAGCACGAATTGAAGAGCAAGTCGGTCACAGAGAACCTCCCCGGGCAAGAAAGTCCGGGGAGGTTTTGTTTTTGGCGTAAGTAGGTGTGCAGGCCGGAGGACGCAAATCCTCTTGGCGTGTGGAACCGGAATTAACGTAAGATGCGTGGCGCTGGAGGAGATGCGAAGAGAATGGAGTTGAGGGAGAGCATGAGAAATTCAAGCAGATCGCGCGGATTGGGAATTTTTGTGTTGGCGGCAGGATTATTGCTGATGGGGATGGATGCGAGGGCGCAGGACCGTAGCCAGACGCGGTCAATGGTGATTTCTCGGAACGGGATTGTGGCGTCGGAGTCGCCGCTGGCTTCGCAGGCGGGCGTGCGGATCTTGGAGAGTGGCGGGAACGCCGTGGACGCAGCGATCGCGACGAACGCAATGATGGGAGTGGTCGAGCCGATGATGAACGGGATCGGCGGAGACTTGTTTGCAATCGTGTATGACGCGAAGGCGAACAAGCTTTACGGATTGAATGCGAGCGGATGGGCGCCGGCGGGATTGACGATCGAACATTTACACGATCTGGGAATGCGGGAGATGCCGCAGTCGGGAGTGAACTCGATCACAGTGCCCGGTGCGGTGAATGGATGGCAGAAATTGGCGGACAGGTTTGGAAGGAAGAAATTGAAAGAAGATTTGGCCCCGGCGATTCGAACGGCGCAGGATGGATATCCAGTGCCGGAGTGGGTGGCGGCTTACTGGGCGATGGAAGTGGAGTATTTGCGGAAGGACGATGCGGCGACGAGCCTTTATCTGCCTGCGGATCATGCGCCGCATGTTGGGGACATATTCAAGAATCCCGAGCTGGCGGCTTCGCTGGAGCAGATTGCGCAGCACGGGAGCGATGCGTTCTACAAAGGAGAGATCTCGAAAAAGATTCTGGAGGCGATGCAGCGGCACGGCGGAACGATGACCGCGGCGGACCTTGCGGGATTTTCGGCGGAGTGGGCCGAGCCAATTTCGACGACGTATCGCGATTGGACGGTCTATGAGATGCCCCCCAACGGGCAGGGAATGGACGCGCTGGAAATGCTGAACATCATGGAGACATTTCCGCTGGGGCAGAAGGATTGGGGATTTGGCTCGGCGAACGCGCTGCACGCGGAGATCGAGGCGAAAAAGCTTGCTTATGCGGATATGGCGAAATATTTAGCCGATCCGCGAGGGCAGAAGATTCCTGTCGCAACGCTGATTTCGAAAGCTTGGGCGGCGGAGCGTGCGAAATTAATTGACGCGGAACATGCGAACTGCAACGTGTCGGCGGGAGAACTTCCCGGCGGGAGCGAGACGACTTATTTGAGCGTGGTGGACCGCGACGGGAACATGGTGTCGCTAATCCAGAGCAATTATTCGGAGTTTGGGTCGGGAATTGTCGCGCCCGGGACAGGTTTCGCTTTGCAAAATCGCGGGGCGCTCTTTGTGTTAGATCCCGCGTCCCCGAATGCGTTGGCGGGGCACAAGCGGCCGAGACATACGATCATTCCCGGGTTTGCCCAGAAAGGCGATCTGCGCATGGCGTTTGGGATCATGGGGGGATGGAACCAAGGGCAGGCGCACGCGCAGTTCATCGCAAATATTGCGGATTTCAAGATGAACATTCAGGCGGCGGTCGAGGCGCCCCGATTTACGAAGTATACCTTCACGGGATGCGACCTGATGATGGAGAACCGGTTCAACGGGAAGGTGAGGGAGGAATTGACGGCGAGAGGGCACGAGATCAAGGTGCTGGGGCCGTTTTCGGCGGAGATGGGCGGCGGACAGGCGGTCTTGCGGGATTTCGCGACGGGGGTGAACTACGGCGCGTCGGACCCGCGGAAGGACGGGCAGGCGGTTACTGAATTACCGTTTTAGCAATAACCTTACAAATTATTTCACGCGGGAACGCCGGATCAGGGCGCACAAGGAAGTCCATGTGAGTGCGAAAAAGAGGAATGAAACTTCCCGGACTGCACCGTAGTACAGGTCCCAGGAATACTTAAGATGTTTGTTATCAGCGACTTACAACGATGCGCCCTGGCTGGCGAGTTGCACCTGTACCTATGGCCAGGGACGGTGCCCCGCAGCTACACGTCTCGGTAGTGGAGAGTCCATGAGACCTGTTCGTGTTACGCCAGGTTTATTGCGGTGCATGGCTTTTGCTGCTTTGTGTATCGGGTTTCTGCCTGCTGCAAGGGCGCAGACGGTGGCGGTGTCTGGAAGCTATCAATGCACGAAAGCCGTGGTGGATGGAAAGGAGATCCCGTGCACAGCGGCACCGCTCATCTTGAAGGACGACGGGCATTTTGAACTGCGAGGATGGGAAGGCAGTTACTTGGTAGATGGGCAGTGGGTGGAGCTTTCTGATTCGCTGACGAAGGCGCGCGCGAAAATCGAGCCAGGGCACAAAATCGTGCTGAAGTATTACGGGAAGCACGGATGGGAAGAGATGACCTTCGAACGCCGCGTAGCGGACATGGGGAAGATTTTCTTGGCTTAGGAAGCGGATGGTCCGGCTCACGTTGTGAATAAGGAATCTCACAGTTCGCCGGTCGCGCTGGCGGCAAACCTTGAGGGCAAGTCACCTTAGGAATTAGACTGAAGATTCAAGGTAGCGCAAATCCAGCAAGACGCAAGGCTTTCTGGTCAAACGTCAGTGTGTGTGCAGCCTGCTTTAGACCCGAGCGCCGCGGGGCGCCGGCTGCACGAGTGAGTCAGTATCAGTGCGGGCCAGGCTGATAGCCGCGGCCGCGTAGAGGTTGGCCGGCGGTCGCGCCAGTGAGTTTGCCATGATCGTATTCGATCTGGCCGTTGACGATGGTGTAGTCGATGCCTTCGGAGAGCAGCGTGGGCTGAGTAAACGTCGCACGATCAATGATTTTTGCGGGATCGAAGACGGTGACGTCAGCAAAATAACCTGGCTTAAGAAGGCCGCGATTCTGGAGGTGCTCGCGTTGTGCGGGAAGCGACGTGATTTTGCGGATGGCCGCGGAGAGCGGCATAAGATGCTCATCGCGAACATAGTGGCCAAGGAAACGGGGCATGGCGCCGAAAGCCCGTGGATGCGTGTGCGCTTCAAAAATGGGGCCATCGAGAGACATTTCATTGGCGTCGAGACCGATGCTGGTCCAGGGCTGTTCGAGGCCCGTCCGAATGTCTTGTTCGCTGGCCATGAAGTAGATGGCGCCGGTTTGCGCGGAATCGGCGAGGACAAAATCCATAAGAGCGTCTTCGGGAGATTTTTTCCATGCGCGGGCGACGTCCGCGACCGTTTGCCCTTCGAATTTCTTTAGCTCGGGCTTCTCGATGGAGGCGAGGAGCACGCCGCTTGCCCCGCCGCAATCGTAGTAGAGATTTTCCCAGTCCGGATGATCCCCGGCGGTGAGTTCTTTCTTGATTCGCGCGCGAACTTCAGGATCCTTGAGGCGAGCCAGAAGTTTTTGCGTCCCACCGTCGGCCACCCAAGGTGGGAGCGCCGAGGCGAGGGCTGTGGCGCCGGCCGGATACGGATACATGTCGGCTGCGATATCGAGGCCGGAATCGCGGACGGATTGAATCGTGGCGACGACGTTCTTCATATTGCCCCAGCGGGACTTGCCGCTGACCTTCAAATGAAAAATTTCAACTGGTAGATCTGCTTCGCGGCCGATGCGAATCGCTTCGGCGAGGGCGGCCATTTCGTTCGCGCCTTCGCTGCGCATGTGCGTGGCGTAGAGGCCGCCGTATTTGGAAGCGACTTTGGCGAGGGCGATCAGTTCGTCCGTTTTCGCATAGATATTCGGCGGATAAATCAGCGCGCTGGAAACGCCGAGCGCGCCGTCCTTCATGGCTTGTTCGACGAGGGATTCCATCTGGGCCAGTTCGGCGGGAGTCGGGGCGCGGTCGTCATCTCCGATGACGGCTTCGCGGACCTGGGCGGAGCCGACGTAAGTGCCGATGTTGAGTGGTGTGCCCTGTTTTTCAAGGCGGCGGAAATAGCCGTCGAGAGTGGTCCAGTCGACGGCGAATTTGAACTGGTCCAGGAAAGGTTTGAGTGGCGCGAGAGTTTTTTCGTTTTGCGGTGCGATGGAGCCGCCTTCGCCGGTTATTTCTGTGGTGATGCCTTGCGACAGCTTGCTCAGCGAACGATTGTCGAGAAGGAGCGCGGATTCGGATTGGCCGAGCATATCGATAAAGCCGGGGGAAACAATTTGGCCCCGGGCGTCGATTTCGCGTCGGGCACGGGCGTCGTGCAAGTCACCGATGGCAACGATGTGGTCACCTTGAACGGCGACATCCGCGGCGTACCACGGATTTCCGGTGCCGTCGAGTATGTGGCCGTTGCGGATGATGAGATCGTATTCAGAGGACGTGGATGAGGTTGAGGAAGTTAAGGAGGACGACGTCTCAGACGAGGCGGCATTGAGATCAGCGTCATAAGCCGCTGCGGCGATTTCGCCAAGTGCCTGGCCTCCCACTTCCTGCGCGGCGTCGGGATCGGGCGGAAGAGTGACGTGATTCACGTAGGCGGCGAAAGCAAGCTTTTGTCCACTCGCAGTGATGACAAAACCAGCGAGGCCTTTGCCGTTGAGCATCATTTTGCCGTTCAGTTTGTCTTCGGAGCCAAACGTTCCTGTTTTTGCGAAAACATGGCCCACGGCTGGGCTATTGACCTGAATCTTGGCCAGGGTCCCATCTTTGCCGAGTATGGGCAGCGCTTTGAAAAAGACCGGAAAATCAGGCCGCGTACTCAAGTACGCCATGTAGTGAGCGATGAAATTGGGGCTGAAGAGGTCCGCCCAATCGCCGCCTTCGCCGTCTCCTTGCGAAGCGCCGGAGAGATCGAGTTTGGCGTCCTGGAGGAAGGCGCGTTCGATTTTGAAACCAGAATGGACAGGATCGACGGGGTCTTTAGCGATGAGTGTGCCAAGGAGATAAGGTCCCATGCTGGCATGTAGATTTTGGCTGACCTTGAGTGTGACTTTGAGTTCTTCGGAGAGCGGGGGAGAGACGTGTTCGGCGACCTGATTGTCGGGCGTATAGAAGTGAGCGAAACTTTTGAAGTCAGGAGCGGCGGCGTTCTTGGGAGGCTTGATTTGGATGCCCGCGGCTTCGAGTGATTCGGCGAGGACGGTCGTGGCAAATTGCGTGGGGGAGGGAACCGCATACGGCGCCGTGAAAGGGTGCGAAGCAGCGGGAAGCGAGCCGGTCAGGGTCACGATGACGGTGCCGTCCTGGTTGGTGACCGTAGTGGGATCCTTGATGTCCGGGGCGCCGCCCGCCGCGGACGTGGTGAGGTGATTGACGAACGTGACGTAAGCAGTTTGGGGAGAAACGACGAGGGCGACCGTGTCGCCGAGCTTTGCTCCGGGTGTGGCGACAAGATCGATTACATTGTCGTTGACGACGATGGAAGAAATTACTACGCCGGTGCCGCCTTCTTTGCCGCCATCGGGAAAGAGGCTGGCGTCAACGAGGACGCGGCCTTCGATTTTGTGAATTCCTTTCGCAGCGACATTCTTTGCGAATTCCTTGATCACCTCGAGTGGATCGCCGGCCACCGCGGGGCCGCCATAGGCGTGGTCTTCATCGACGAAAGCAAGGGTGCCGTCGGGCTGGATTCGATTTGAGAGATTGGGATCGCCGCTGGCAACTAGGACTAGATCGCCTTTGAGTGTGCCTTTTTTGTCGATTGGGCCGGTGCGGTAAATGAACGTATGAAAGCGGTAGTCGGCGCCAAACTTTGCGAGCATCGTGCCTTCGGTCAGCGTTTTGGTGGTGGAGGCGGGGACAAAAAGTTTATTGGGGTTGACCGAGTAAATGACTCTGCCGCTGGCGATGTCGTAGAACTCGATGCCGAAATTTGCGTGGGCGAATTCCGGCCGGTCCATGACTTTCTGGATTCGGCTGGCGAGAGAATCGGCGGACTGCGCGCGCAGCGCCGAAGTCGCGCAGAATAATGAGATCAAGAGAGACAGCCCTATGAGATGGAAAGCTGAAAAGCTGCGGAAAATTCGGCGGGTACTTTGCAAAGTAAAATCCTCCCGAGAAATCGGCCGGAAACTTGCGGGCGCTAGTTGGCGTCGGCGAGTCCCCGGCCGGAATGCAAATCTTCAAACTTGATGTTCAAAATCGGGTATTCGCGCCAGTCCTTGTAATCGAAGTGCCACCACTCGTGTTCATAGACTGTGAAACCTTCGGATTCCATGGCACGGCGGAGGAGATCGCGATGCCATCGCTCGAGAGAAGTGCCGCCGGGATAATCCGGGAAGGACCGAGGAGACATTTCGTCATAAGTGCCGGGCATTTCGATGGGCTTGTCCGTTTTGAGGTCATAGAGCGTGAGATCAACGGCGCAGCCGCGATTGTGGCGTGAGCCTTGTGACGGATCGGCCACGAAGATTTTTCCGTCTGGCGGCGTCGCATCCCAGAAAATCTTCGTGACATACCACGGCCGGTAAGCGTCGTGAATCAACAGTCCGTAGCCGAGTGGCTGCAGCTTGTGCAGCGCGCGAACAAGCGCTTCGGCGGCGGGCCGCTGAAGGAACGCGCGCGCCTGCGTATAAACAGGAGTGCCAAGAAAATCATTTGCCGTGGCGTAACGAATATCGAGATGAATAGCCGGATCGAGCGTCGTCAATTCAACAAGCTCAGGCTTGCGAAAGGATCCCTTTTCCACGGGAGGCGCCGCGGCAAGCGCTGCTTCCCGAAGTTCGGAGATGGGCTTTACCGGTTTGATTTGCAATTGATTCGGGCCATTGGCGTCCGGCGTCAGCTTGTCGTAGTCAGTATCATCGTAGTGGAGCAGTCGCTCGCGCGATGAGCTGAGAAACAGTTGGTATTCCCGGCCCAGATCGCCGGGCGGCGCGGCGCTTGGCGTGAATTTGTCCACGCTCTTGTAATGAGGGTTGTCGGATCCCTTGGGTCGCTCCAACAACAAAATCTTGCCGCCGTTTTCTGCTACGACAAAGTCCGAGGCGGCGGGGGAAGCGGGAATTCCATAGTCTCCGATCCAGGGCTTCCACGCTTGCGGAACGTCGGGCGGCTTTGGTGTGGATTGGAGCGGCGCGGGCGTCTGGGCGCTGACCAGCGCCAGGACGCCGAACCAAATCAACAAAGCCGTGGAGAATTTGAGTGCGCGTTGCATGGAATGCGATTTCTGACTGGCCCGAATGCGACTTGGCCCGGGGGAACCCTTGATTGGCACCGTAAATCCCTTTTCTAATAGCCCGATTTCAAAAGAAATGCTGTGACATCATAGCCTAGACGCAACGCTTACGCGAGATACAAATGTTGCTCAATTTGGGGAAGCGATGGCGCGTGACGTTGCCCAAGTCATCAAAGCGTTCTACCGTGGCATTCTACGCAGCGCTTTTGTGGTGAATCGTAGAAACGAATGTTTCATTCGAGTGAATAGTAAGTTAAACAGTGTACCAGCGGAAGCCTTTGCGCTGCTCTTCGGCTATCTCCTTCACAATGGCCATCGTTTGGGGGCGGCGATACTGGCCGCACGCGGCGAGGATGGCGTTTACGAGCGCAACCGGAGCGGCGTAAGAGGCGCCGAAGGAGGTGGACTCGACGGAAGCAAGAAACACTTCGTCGCATTCACGCGCGAGCGGAGAAACAAAAGTGTCCGTGATGCCGACGCAATATGCGTGGCGATCGTGCGCCAAATGCACCCCCTCGACGGTTTGACGGAGGCCGCGGCGAAAGCTGATGGCCAGAACGAGGTCGCGCTGGTTGACCGTGCGGACCAGATGCGCGATGCGGCCGGCGGAAGTGGCCGTGAACACAGGGAGGCCGATCAAGGTGATTTGATACTCGAGATATTGCGCCAGAATCGCGGCGAGGTCACCGGCAAGGATCACGATGCGGCGCGCCTCGTAGAACCGTTTGGCGAGCGAGACGAGACGAGGAGCATCGAGACTGTTCTTCAGGCCGTGAAGGTTTTTCAAATCTTGCTCGAGGGCTTCGCGAACGTGCGCGGGCATACTGGTTTCGCGCCCGGCGGATTGCATCGTGTCGAGCGAGGTGGCAAAGGCAATGGAAAGATCGTGCAGATGGCGTTGAAAATCCCGGTAGCTGGCAAAACCCAGGCCGCGGACGATGCGCACAACAGTGGCCGGGTCCGTGTGCAGGCGCTTGGCCATGGCGCGCACGCTGAGGAGAACATACTCGCGCGGATGCTCGAGAATAGGGCGGATGATTTCCTGGCGTTTGAGACTGAGCAGTTCAATGCGCTCCGCAAGGGACGGTGCGGAGGCTTGAGAGGGGACCTGTCGTCGTTTCATGGCGCCAGAGAATTGCGCAAAATGAACAGCATGTCAACTACGCGCGGATCGCGTATTCCGTGACTGCCGGCCTATGGCTCGTCATTCACGGATTCTCGAAGGGTCGATGCTGTGGCTCACTTTTTTGTAGCAGCGGCTTTAATTTCCAGGCCGGGAGCAACGACGGGGTTCAAAAAGGGCATCATGGCGCGAAGTTTGGGGCCGAGCTGTTCGACCGGATGACTTTGTTCACGCTTGCGAGTGGCGAGAAAATTGGGACAGCCTGCCTCATTTTCTGCAATCCACTTTTTCGCGAAGCTGCCATCTCGAATCTCGCCGAGAATCTGTTTCATTTCCTCGCGGGTTTCTTGCGTGATAATGCGCGGACCGGCGCTGTAATCGCCCTGTTCGGCGGTGTCGCTGACGGAATAACGCATATAGCTGAGGCCGCCGCGATAGATGAGGTCAACGATGAGCTTGAGCTCGTGCATGCATTCGAAATAGGCAACCTCGGGCTGATAGCCCGCAGCGACAAGAGTTTCAAAGCCGGCTTTGATGAGTTCGCTCACACCGCCGCAGAGGACGGCTTGTTCGCCGAAGAGATCCGTCTCGGTCTCTTCCGTGAACGTTGTTTCCAGCACGCCCGCACGGGTGCAGCCGAGGGCTTTTCCGTAAGAAAGCGCGAGGGCTTTGGCGTGGCCGCTGGCGTCCTGTTCGATGGCAATCAGCGCGGGCGTGCCGCCCCCTTCGGTGAACACTTCGCGGACGCGGTGGCCGGGAGCTTTAGGAGCGATCATGGAGACGTCCACGTTTGCGGGCGGCTTGATCGTGCCGAAACGAATGTTGAAGCCGTGAGCGAACATGAGCGTCTTGCCTTTTGAGAGATGCGGTTCGATGGCGTCGCGATATAGTTTGGGCTGCTTGGTATCCGGCGCGAGGATCATGATGACGTCGGCCCACTCGGCGGCTTGGGCGGGCGTATTGACGGTCAGGCCTTCCTTTTCCGCTTTGGCGCGGGAGGCGCTGCCTTCAGGGAGGCCGACACGCACGCTGACGCCGCTATCGCGAAGATTAAGCGAGTGAGCGTGGCCTTGCGAACCGTAGCCGATGATGGCGACTTTCTTGGATTGGATGAGAGCGAGATCCGCTGAGTCGTCATAATAAAGATTTGCCATGATGTCCTCTTGGGCCGGTTTGCGGCCGAAAAAAAGCTTTCCCTGTCCAGCGGCTTCGGCCTTGCCCACCGCATGGGAAACACGCGAGGTCGCCGAGTCGCAAATGGGGTCACACAGGGATGGTAACCCCTGTAGAATCAACACTTCCGAAGAGTCCCGTAGATGTTGATTCTAAAAGACTTACTAAGAAAACAAATCCTTTATTATCAACATTTACAAAAAACATGGGAGGTCCACCAACACAGCTGGCCCTCATTTCGTCTCCACGGGCAGTTCCGAACTCACCGGCTGGACTGCGGCTGGGGGGCGCAGCAGGTCACCCCCGCGGGTCATGGAGATGCGGCCGCTGCGAGCCATTTCCAGGACGCCGAATGGCCGCAGGACCTCGAGCAAGCCGTCAATTTTCTCGACGGTGCCAGAAATCTCGATGATGAGCGATTCGGGCGCTACATCCACGACGCGTGCGCGGAAAACTTTTATGAGCTCCATGAGATGCGGGCGGGATTGCTGGTCCGCATGAACTTTAATGAGAGCCAAATCGCGTTCGAGCAAGGCGCGTTCGGAAATGTTTTCTGCCAGAAGGACATCGACGAGTTTTTCGAGGCTGGCTTCCAGGCGATGGCCGCCTTTTTCGTCGGTGTGGGCGACGATGGTCATGCGAGCAATCTCGGGATTGTCGGTAGGGCCGACGGTCAGCGAATCGATATTGATCGCGAGCCGGCGGGCTAGCGAGGAGACGCGGTTTAGCACGCCCGGTTTATTTTCGACGTAAGCGACAAGCGTTTGCATACTGTCCTCTTTGTTCATAATGCGAAGTGGCTCATGGTTCGGACGCCGTTTCGACGAGCGGATTGTTGGGCCGGCGGATCATTTCGTGGAGAGAGGCGCCCGCGGGAACCATCGGATAGACGGAGTCTTCCTGCTCGACGCGGAAGTCGATGAGAACGGTCTCTTTCGATCCGCGAGCGGAGCGAATGGTTGGGAGCACATCGGCCCGCGATGTAATGCGCTCGCCGCGGATGCCGAAGGCGTTCGCGAGCGCGGCAAAATCTGGCGCCACAAGCGGTGTGGCGACGTAACGCTTGTCGTAGAAGAATTCCTGCCACTGGCGGACCATGCCGAGATAGCCGTTGTTGATAATGGCGATCTTGATGTTGATTTTTTCCTGGACGATGGTGGCGAGCTCGCACATGGTCATCTGGAATCCGCCGTCACCGACCACGACCCAGACTTCGGATTCGGGTTTGGCGAATCTGGCGCCGATGGCCGCCGGCAACGCAAAACCCATCGTGCCGAGGCCGCCGGAAGTGACCAGCGTGCGCGGATGATTGTGATGGTAGTACTGCGCTTCCCACATTTGATGCTGTCCGACGTCAGTCACGACAATGGCTTCGCCGTGCGTTTCTTTCCAGATGTCGTTGATGACGTGGGCGGCATAGAGATGGCCGTTGTCGGGCAGGCTCTGGATGTCGCGCACTGCGGAATCGCCTTTGAGTTCCTTGATGTGAGCGTGCCATGCGCCGCGATCGGGATTCGCAATATGCGGGATAAGTTTTTCCAGCGTTTCGCGGGCGTCGCCGACGAGAGCCGCGTCAACCGCAACGTTCTTATTGATTTCCGCGCGATCGATTTCGATATGGATTTTACGCGCACCCTTCGCGTAGGTGCGCAGGTCGCCGGTGACGCGGTCATCGAAGCGCATCCCGATGGCAATGAGAAGATCGGATTCCTGGATGGCGTGATTCACCCACGCTTCTCCATGCATGCCCATCATGCCGAGATTCATGGGATCGGAAGCAGGGAAGCAGCCAATGCCGAGGAGAGTCATGGCAACGGGGATGTTGCAGGTGCGAACGAACTGCTCGAAGGCGCGCATGGCGCCGGAAAGGATAATTCCGCGGCCGGCGAGAATAACCGGGCGCTTCGCGGTGTTGAGAAGCTCGACGGCGCGGTCAAATTCGGCCTGGTTGTGATTATCGCGCATGCGTTTTGGAGGAAGCTTCGGCGCGGAAGCCTCCCAATCAAATTCGCAGGAAGCTTGCTGCGCGTCCTTGGTAATATCGACGAGAACCGGGCCGGGCCGGCCGCTATTCGCGATGATGAACGCTTCGCGGACGGTCCGGGCAATGTCTTCGGCGCGGGAGACGACAACGTTGTGCTTGGTGATTGGCATGGTGATGCCGGTGATGTCGATTTCCTGGAAGGCGTCCGAACCGAGCAGCTTGCTGCTGACCTGTCCAGTGATGCAGACGACGGGAGAAGAATCGAGCATGGCAGTGGCGATCCCGGTGACCATGTTTGTCGCGCCAGGACCGCTGGTGGCCATGGCCACGCCAACGCCGCCGCTGGCACGCGCGTAACCATCAGCCATGTGCGTGGCGCCCTGCTCATGGCGTACGAGGATGTGGTGCAGCTTGGATTTGCCGAGGGCGTCGTAAACGGGAAGAATCGCGCCACCCGGATATCCGAAAATATGCTGCACGCCCAGCTTGGTGAGCGATTCGCAGAGAATTTCCGCTCCAGTGAGCTTCATAAGGTCCTTCCTAACTGTGCATGCGGAGTATCCGGCGCAACCGGCTGGGGCTGAGCGGATGCGGCAAAAGAGGCGGGCAATGACGTCACGGCGCCGAGTGCAGCTGACGAAACCAGCAGGGCATACTTGGCCATGACGCCGTTTGAGAAACGGGGAGCGGGAGTTTTCCAGGATGTCAGGCGTTTGTGGATTTCGGCGTCGGAAAGTTCCGCATCGAGCTTACGCTTCGGAATGTCGAAGACAATCACATCACCATCGGCGACGGCTGCGATGGGGCCTCCGTTGGCAGCTTCGGGAGCAACATGGCCTGCCATGAGACCGTGCGTGGCACCGGAAAAACGCCCATCCGTGAGCAGAGCCACGGAATCGCCGAGACCTGCGCCGACTAGAGCGGCGGTGACGGCGAGCATCTCTCGCATGCCTGGCCCGCCTTTCGGGCCCTCATAGCGAATTACGATGACGTCGCCGGCATGGATCTGATTTTTTTCGATGGCGTCGAAAGCGGCTTCCTCGTCATTGAAAACGCGCGCCGGGCCTCGAAAATTTTGAATGTTGCTGCCCGCGACTTTGATGACGCAACCTTCGGGCGCGATATTGCCTTTCAGAATGACGAGACCGCCGGTGGATTTGAGCGGCGCGTCGATTTTGCGGACGACTTCCTGGTTCGGCGTTTCTTTTGCGGCCGCCGCTTCTTCGCCGATCGTTCGTCCCGTAACGGTCAGAGCGTCACCGCGAAGCAACTTGGCATCCACGAGCCTCTTTGCGACGAGTGGAGTGCCCCCGGCAGCATAGAGATCGGTAGCCACAAAGCGGCCGCCAGGTTTGAGGTCGGCAATAATTGGCACACGGGCGCTGATGCGATCGAAGTCATCGATGGACAGCGGAATATGGGCTTCGTTGGCGATGGCCAGCAAGTGCAGGACGGAATTTGTCGAACCGCCTGTGGCCGCGACGCCGGCAATCGCGTTTTCGATGGAGGTTTTCGTAATAATTCTTGAGGGAGTGACGTTATTTCGGAGCAGATCCATCACGAGTTCGCCCGCCCGATGGCCTGCATGCGCTTTGCCCGCATCGGTTGCCGGGACGCTGGAAAGTCCCATGGGAGCGATACCGAGAAACTCGCAGACGAGCGCCATCGTGTTGGCTGTAAATTGTCCACCACAGGCTCCCGCACCGGGACACGCGGCGCTTTCCAGTGCTTTGAAGCGAGCTTCCGTCATGCCGCCATGGTCATAGCTGCCGATGGCTTCGTAGACGTCCTGGATTGTGACGGAATGACCTTCAAATTTGCCGGGCGCAATCGAGCCGCCATAGAGAACGAGGCCTGGAATATTCAGGCGGGCGAGCGACATGATCCCGGCGGGGATGGTCTTATCGCAGCCCACGAGCACGACGAGAGCATCGAACAAATTGCCACGAGCGACGAGTTCAATGGAGTCAGTGATGACTTCGCGGCTGATCAGCGAAGCGCGCATACCCTCCGTGCCCATGGTGATGCCGTCGGAGATCGAAACCGTGTTGAATTCAAGAGGAGTACCCCCGGCGGCGCGGATGCCGTCCTTTACATGTATGGCAAGTTCGCGAAGGTGATAGTTGCAGGGGCCGATTTCGATCCAGGTGTTCGCGACGCCGATGAGAGGCTTGCTGAAATCTTCATCGCGAAGTCCGCAGGCGCGCAACATGGCGCGTGCTCCGGCACGATGGGGACCCTCGATCAGGGCGCTGCTCCGACGTTTCGGCAAGGGTGCAATCACGGTCGTCTTCTCCTGTGCAGGCTCTTGAAGCTTCGCGCTGCGGAAACAAGCCCAAAAAACTTGGGGCCATCATCTTGGTTTTGATGATGGCCCCGAATCTCTCAGGTGATGCTTGGTCAGGCCGCCATCATCTATATGTCGCTCCCCGTACGATGACAGGGGTAATTCGCACGACGACACAAACTGCAAAATCGCGCGCAAAAAGCGCGAAGTGGAGCGTGCGATTCGGAATGGCGACGATAGTCATAAGAAAAGCCGCCATGAAGATAACAGGATGAGGCCGGGAAAGTCAATCAGTCAAATTAATAGAAGTGTTCCTAGAAATAAGCAGGAGTTATAAATAGAATTTTCTCAACGGCTAACCGGAATGGATTTTTAGGCTGAGCAGGCATCTCATCTTCATCGCGAACATCTAAGCTTGTGAGATTTCGTTTTATGACGGAGGAGCCATTTGGAGCGCAGGGGACCGGTGTGGCGAGACGCAGACGTCTTTGTTGTGGGAGGCGGTCCGGCGGGGCTCGCCGCAGCGATTGCGGCTGCAGCGCGCGGCTTGCGAGTGATTGTTGCAGATGGCGCAAACCCTCCCATCGCCAAAGCTTGTGGAGAAGGCCTTCTGCCTAACGCCGTTGCGGCACTTGCCGAGATGGGGATCGTGTTGGGCGAGGAGGCTGGGTGTGCGCTTCGTGGAATTCTATTCGAGGACGAAACCGGTTCGGTAGGCGCCAAGTTTCCGTGTGGCCACAGAATTGGAATGCGCAGGGAAACGCTGCACCAGCTAATGATTGATCGGGCCAGCGACTGCGGAGTTTCCTTGATGTGGAACACCCCAGTGACGGCATTGTTTGAAGACGGCGTGTTGGCGGGCGGAAATAAAGTGCGGGCGCGGTGGACCGTCGGCGCTGACGGTATCGGCTCGCGAGTCCGGAGTTGGATTGGCCTGGAGAGCCGTCGAGCACCGCGGAACCGGTTTGCGTTTCGTCAGCACTATCGCTTAAAACCGTGGACCGAGTTCATTGAAATTCATTGGAGCGATTTGGCGCAAGCTTATGTCACCCCGGTAGGACCGGAGGATATCTGCGTCGTGATGATCTCAAGCGATTCAAGTAGGCGTTTTGAGAAGGGAATACTTGGATTTCCGAAGTTAATGCTCCGGCTGAGTGATGCCCCGCCATCGAGTTCCGAGCGGGGAGCCGTGACGAGCATGTTTGAACTGAAGCGCACGTTTCGAGAAAATGTCGCGCTCATAGGCGACGCCTCCGGAAGCGTGGATGCGATCACGGGAGAAGGGCTTGCATTAAGTTTCCAGCAGGCAAGAGTGCTCGCGGATGCGCTCGTGGCGGGAGACCTGGGGCAGTATCAAGAGGCTCACCGGCGCCTGGCGCGCCGGCCGCGCTTTATGGGGAATCTTCTGCTCCTGCTCGCCAGACAAAGCGGAATTCGCGAGCGCACCTTGCGCACTCTCGGGTCATCGCCAGCACTTTATGAGCGCATGCTTGCCTACCACGTTGGCGAAGCGAACACGCTGCAACTCGCTACGACCGGAGCGAATTTCGGGTGGCGATTTCTGACTGCGTGAGGTCCATGCGAACACAGAAAAACCGGGGACGGCGCCCCGTTGGCCGCACTTTGCGTGTTTGGATTCTTGCGATTGCGGCTGCTTGCGCGGTTCCCGCTTTGCCGCAAACAAAAACGCCCGCCGTTGCTCCCAAACCCGTCCAACTTACTTTGAAGCTTGACCCTGCACAGAGCCAATTACACTGGACCCTCGGGAGCGCGCTGCACACGGTTCACGGCACGTTTACCCTGAACAGAGGCAGTGTGCAGTTTCATCCGGCGAGCGGCAGAGCCAGTGGAGAATTTGCGGCGGACGCCACGAGCGGACAGAGCGGGAACGAGTCCCGGGACAAGAAAATGCACACGGACATTCTCGAGAGTGCGCGATTCACGGAGGTAGTGTTTCGCCCCGATCGAATTGAGGTAAAAGTTTTAGCGCAGGGCAGTTCCAACGTGCAAGTGCACGGAATGTTTCTGCTTCATGGCTCAGAGCACGAATTAACCGTGCCCGTGCAAGCGGAACTGGCAGGGAGCCAATGGAAGGGTTCGGCAAAATTCAGCGTGCCATACATCCAGTGGGGGCTGAAGAGTCCGAACACGTTTTTGCTAAAGGCCGACCCTGTCGTTGAGATAGATCTCGAGGTTACTGGAACCATCCACCCAACCGAGGCGCCCTAGCGCTCAACCTCAGTCACTTCCTGCACGGCAAACTGAACGGCAACGGCATCGCTGGAGACAGTTGTTCGCGGTCACTTAGACAAGCGCCAAAGCTGGTGCCATGCCGCCATTCACGGCACGCGCTCCTCCGCGGGCAACCGAGAGGCAGAACGTTTAGATCGGCAGGCGCAATTTTGCTTCGCAGCCTCGCCCTTCGCGGCGGTTCTGAAGCGTCAGAGTGCCGCCGTGGGCTTCCGCGATCTGGCGGCTGAGTACAAGGCCGATGCCGGAGCCGCCGGGTTTGGTAGTAAAGAAGGGAACAAAAAGATTCGCGGTATTCGAAATACCTGGGCCCTCATCAAGGACAGATACTTCCAGGTAAGTGCTGTAACGCGCCCAGGTGACCTTTACGCCTCCACCGGTTTCGTGTGCGGCGTCAGCGGCATTGTGAACGAGATTGATCAGAAGCTGCTCAAGCTGGTCGGCGTCCGCCGAAATCACGAGCGGCGGCCCTTTCTCCAAACGCACTTTAGCTCTCGCGTCGAGCTTGGCGACGCGAGTGATCCACTCGGTTACGTTGACAGGAGCGAGCGTCGGCTGCGGCAGGCGCGCGAGCCGAGCATATGCCGCCATAAATCTTCCGAGCGCTTCCGTGCGAGAGCGGATAATCCCCAGACCATGGCGCATGTCTTCCAAAATGGGAGCAGCAAGACCGCTTTTTAGTTCCGGCACATTAGCGGTGCCCGCCAACCCGCTCTCCAGGCTCTGTGCGACGGATTGAATGGGAGCGAGGGAGTTGTTGAGTTCGTGGCCGAGCACGCGGATCAAACGTTGCCACGCCTGGCGTTCTTCGTCTCGCAGCGCGCGGCTAAGATCGCTGAGCACAATCAAATCGTGAGGTAAACCTCCTTGACGAAAAGAACCTCGCCGCATCCCCCAACGGCCTGACCCGCCGGGAAAACTCAATTCCATCGTGCGGGCCTGCTCGCCTTCAAGGCACGCTTCAAGGCCGAGCTCCGCCGCCGTAAAGCCAAGCAGCCGTTCACTAGCTCTCGCGAGCAGGCGTTCGCCGGCGCGATTGACAAGTCGCAGTTGTCGGTGGTTGTCGAAGGTGAAGATAGCCACGTCAATCTCTTCCATGACCGTGCGGAGCAGTCCGGTGGCTTCGAGCGCGCCCAGTCTTTGCGAACGCAGCGTCTCGCTCAGAGCGTTGACTTCAAGCATGACTTCGCCAAGGGCGTCGTCGGAACGTGCCTCGCGCGCGCGGAAGGAAAAATCTTCCTCGCGCATTGCGGAGAGAAGGTTGGACAAAGTTTGCAGGGAAAATACCACGCGATGGCGCAACGAAAGCGCGAACCCAAGCCAGAGGCTGACGATGAAAAACGTCAGCGTCCAAGCTGTCCTGGACGAATAAGCGCCATACCACAGGAGAATCAGCGCGATCAACGACCCCGGTAATCCAGCCGCCAGCGCGAGTAACTGTATACGACGCTCGTACGAAAGGCGGTTCATTCCAAGCCGTGTTTTTGCAGCCGGCGGTACATCGCGCTGCGGCTGAGCCCCAGGGCCTTGGCTGCCTGGCTGACGTTTCCGTCGTGGCGGGCGAGTGTCCGCTGTATGAGGTGGCGCTCGACTTCATCGAGGCTCATTTCCTCGAGCCGGACAGTGCCTCCAAGCGCGGCCGCGCGCAAGCCAAGGTCAGCAGAACGAACGAACTGGCCTTGGGCAAGCAAAACGCCACGCTCGACGGCGTGGTCGAGTTCGCGGACGTTTCCCGGCCAGGGATGCTCCTGGAGAAGCTGCGCCGCCCCGGGATCGAACCCAGAAATGCTCTTGCGATATCGCTGCGCGTATCCCCGCAGAAAATGGTGTGCCAGCAGGGCAACGTCTTCGCGCCGTTCGCGCAACGGTGGAAGATGGATTTCAATGGTATTCAAACGGAAAAGCAGGTCTTCGCGGAAGCGCCCTGCGGCAGCTTCGGAAGTAACGTCCGCATTTGTCGCCGCCAAAACGCGGACGTTCACGCGCCGGGTTGACGAGGAGCCGACACGTTCGAGCTCGCCGGTTTCGAGAACGCGCAAAAGTTTGGCCTGCAAATTCAACGGCACATTCGCGATTTCGTCCAGAAAAAGAGTGCTGCCCTCGGCAAGCTCGAAACGCCCGACGCGATCATTGCGCGCATCCGTAAATGCGCCTTTTACGTGCCCGAAAAGCTCGCTTTCGAAAACCCCTTCGGAAAGCCCGCCTGCGTTGACAGTGACCATGGGTTTGCCGGCTCGATTCGAGAGCGCATGCAATGTCTGCGCTACAACTTCTTTTCCAGTGCCGTGCTCGCCGGTAATCAGCACGCTCGCATCCGACGGCCCTACCCGGCCGATCAAGTCAAGCACAGGCTGCATCACAGCCGCTTCGGCAATAAGAGTGGGCCGCGATTCGGCGCGGAGCAGACGATTTTCCGCTTCGAGACGCGACGCCTGCCGCAACGCATTTCGCAGATCAATCTGCGTCCGCAGAATGGTCAGCAACCGCTCGTTGTCCCACGGCTTTTGAATGAAATCCCGCGCGCCCCGCCGCATGGCCTCGACGGCGACTTCCACGCTGCTCCATGCCGTCATTACAATCACCGGCAGCGTCGCATCCGCAGCTTGGATGCGACTCAGCAAATCAAGGCCTTCTTCGCCAGACGTAGTGTCTCTGGCGTAATTCAGGTCCATGAGAACCGCATCGAACTCCCGCGATTCGATGGCCGCGAGCGCCTCGGCGGGCGAGGCGGCGGATTGCGTCTCATAACTTTCTCGCTTTAGCAGCAGGCGCAAAGCGTCGCGAATATCCGCCTGATCGTCGGCCACCAGGACGCGATAGGGATGGATCGTAGGGTTTTTCATTCGCGTCGGAAGATAATCCTGGTCAAATCCCAGCTCGTGCCCATTCCATCGGCTTAATAAGCCACATTTTCAGCACGTAGCCAGCCCCGGTCAAATACCAGCGCACAGCCAACTTTCAAACCAAGCAAGGACCGGGAGCAGTAAAGCCTAATCCGCACCGTATCAGCCGACCCGCGCCGCGGTGCTTGTCTCACTGACAACCCAGCCGTCTTTCAACTGCACGATCCGGTGACCGTAAGCAGCGTTCTTTTCCGAGTGCGTCACCTGGATAATGCTCGTGCCGCTTTCGTTTAATTTACGGAATAGCTCCATGATCTCTTCACCTTGCGCGGAATGCAGATTGCCGGTCGGCTCGTCCGCAAGAATCAACTTGGGACTTTGAATTACGGCGCGCGCCACTCCAACGAGTTGTTGTTGGCCGCCGGAGAGCTGGTTGGGGAACAGATCTTTTTTGCCGACGATGTTGAAGCGGTCGAGAATGTCACATACAAGGCTTACGCGCTCTTTGTGCGGAACGTTCTTATAAGAAAGCGGAATCTCCAGGTTCTCGAACACAGTCAGATTGTCGATCAGGTGATAGCTCTGAAAGACGAAGCCGATATTCGCTTTGTGAAGCTCATTTCGCTTCTTCACGTTGAGCCTGTGCACCGGCTCTCCGTTGAAATAAAATTCTCCGGTCCAGGCTCCATCGAGCATTCCGATAATACTGAGCAACGTGGATTTGCCGGCGCCCGAAGGGCCCATGAAGGTCACGAACTCGCCGGGCTGGATTTCCAGCGACACCCGGCGCAAGACGAAAAACTTGCTGCCACCTGCTTCGTAAACTTTCTCCAAATTTCGCAACTGGATCAGTGGTTCCACGCTGGCTCCTTGCGCATTACTCAGTTGACGCGCGAAATCTAACTCTGTTTCGAGATTATCACAGTTAAATCCGAACTGGTCCAAGGTGGGGGCTCATCCAGACCGCACTCAGTCCAGGAACACACTCAAGCTGCCGTGCACATCACCTTTCGCTGGCGATCGACATTCATTCGTGGCGCAGGGCTCTGAGTGGGTCAAGGTGCGACGCGCGCCGGGCGGGCAGATAACAGGCCAATGCGGCCACGGCCAACAGGACCAGCGGGAGACCGATAAAAGCAGTCGGGTCCGCGGCCTGGACACCGTAGAGTAGCCCAGCCAACCCTCGAGCTAGCACAAAGGCCACCGGCAGTCCGATGGCCAACCCCAAAGCGGTCATCAGCATGCCGTTTCGCAACACCAAGCTCAGGATGTCTCGCGTTTGTGCTCCCATGGACATGCGGATTCCAATCTCGTGAGCCCGCTCGCTGACTGAGTAGGACATGACCCCGAAGACGCCGACCGTCGCCAATACCAGTGCAATGATTCCCAGCACTGCCATCATGGCCGCGACGTAGGCGATACCCACGACCGATTCGGTGATTACCTTGTCCATCGGTTTAATGTTATATAGGGGCAGGTTTGGATCTAGCGCGGCAACCTGAGCGCGCGCCGCGGTCGCGAATTTCAGGGGATCCCCGGAGGTGCGCAGCACAATCGTTGTGTAGTAAGGCGGAGACTGCCGGAACGATTGATATATTGTGGGAACGATCTCTTTAGTGATCCAGCTGTAGTGAAGGTCGCTTACCACACCCACCACGGTCAGCCATGCGCGATCGGAATTTGCTTTGCCGATCTTGATGTGTTTGCCGAGAGGATTTTGGCCTTCAAAGTAGCGCCGCACGAGACTCTCGCTGACAACCGCCGCTCTAGGGGAATCGGCACCATCCGCATCGCGCAGAAAGCGGCCATCGCGCAACGCGATATTCATTTGGGTAAAGTAACTCGGCGTCGTAGTTTCCACAATGGCGTCAACCAGCTCCCCCCTTTGCTGCGGCGCACGTCCTTCTATCGAAAACTCCTGCGCATCAATGCCACCGCCTTCCGAGTAGGGAACCCGTGATACGAGGGCGGCCGATTGCACGCCGGGGATGCTGGTCAAGCCCTGCAAGAGCTGCTCGTGAAACGTCAGGCGGGTTGAAGGCTCCCCGTATTGCATCTCGGGCAGGCTCAAGTTCATGGTCAAAAGCGTGGAGGGCGCGTAGTTTTCATTGACGTTCAGTAGCCCCTGGAAGCCCTTCACCAGCAAACCTGCGCCGACTAGCAAAACGATTGCGAGCGCGATTTCCGCAACGACTAGCGCTCCACGCAGGCGATGCCGGCCGCGGCCCGTGGAAAATCCCCGGCCGCCTTCTCGAAGCGTCACGTTCAGATTTACTTCCGAGCTCATCAGTGATGGCGCGATGCCAGCCAAAATCCCACTGAACACCGCAATCGCCAGCGTGAACAAAAACGCGTTGGTATCGAGGCTGATCGTTTTCCACCCGGCGATGAATTTCGCTACGTCCGGCGGCATATGCGCAAGGATCAGCTGAACGTCCCATTGCGCAAAGGCGAGTCCTAGCGCCGCGCCGGCGACGGATAATAGAAAGCTTTCGATCAGCAATTGCCGGACCACGCGCCAACGGCTTCCACCAAGCGCAGTCCGGACTGCAAACTCCCCTGCGCGACCCGTGACGCGCGCAAATTGCACGTTGGCGACGTTTGCGCAGGCGATCAGGAGCACAAATCCGACGGCGCCCATCAGCATGATCGTGTATTGGCGCGTCAGCGTGCTGGTGACGAACTGCCGGAGCAGTTGTGGCTGAAGCATCCAGCCTTTGTTCGTGTCCGGGTAGGCTTCGGCCTCGCGTTGCGCGATGGTGCGCATTTCGGCTGCGCCCTCGGAAAAGGAAACACCCGTCTTGAGCCGCCCAAGCACCCAGAGCCGCCGATTGTCGCGGCTCAACCGCGCGTGTGCGTCGAGTGTGAGCGGAATCCAAGCCTCAGCCGGCATGGGGAAGTCGAACCCTTTGGCCATTACGCCGACAACGGTATAGTTTTTCCCGTCCACGAGTATCTGTTTGCCCAGGATGTGCGGATCGGATGCGTACCGCTGTTCCCACAGCGCGTGTCCCAGAACGATCTCTCGATCCTTGCCAGGTTGTTCCTCTTCGGGAAGAAAGACACGCCCCAGAGCAGGCGCCACGCTAATTGTGTGGAAGAAATTGGGTGTGACTTGGAAGTCCTGAATCTTTTGAGCCGCGGGGTCGCCGGTCAGGTTGATTTCGTCCCATTGGTAAGCGGCGAAATCCTCGAACGACCGCGCTTCTTTTTTCCAGTCGAGATACGTTGCGGGGGCGACGGCGTGGAAGTCCAACGGACTGGAGACCGCGCCGGCATCATGGCCAGCGGCGCGAGTATCGACCAACATGACGATGCGGTCCGCATTCTCGAAGGGAACGGGATGCAGCAGAAAGGCTTCCGCCACGCTGAACATGGCGGCGTTCGCCCCGATGCCCAGCGCGAGCGCGACAACGCATACGAGGATGGCCAAGCGATGCTTCGCCAGCATTCGCAGGCCGAACCGGACGTCTTGCCAGACCGAGTTCATCGCGCCTCCCGTCGCGAGACGGGCTAGGCGGTTACGCCGGCTTCCCGGGTTTCCTCAACGATGCGTCCGTCAAAGAGATGAATCGAACGTTCCGCGAAATTCGCATAGCGAGTGTCGTGGGTCACCATGCAAACTGTTGCGCCGTTACGGTGCAAATCTCTGAGCAGCTCCATAACAGCTTCGCCGTTCTTCGAGTCCAAGTTTCCAGTCGGTTCGTCAGCCATTAGAATGAGCGGATCTCCGACCAGGGCCCGCGCCACGGCGACACGCTGCTGCTGACCTCCAGATAATTGCGATGGATAGTGCCGCAAGCGATGCGCCATGCCGACTCGCTCAAGAGCGTTCTGTACCTTCTGCTTGCGTTCCGCGGAGCTCGTGCCACGGTAGGTGAGCGGCAGCTCGACGTTCTCATACACCGTGAGGTCACCGATCAGGTTGAAGGCCTGGAAGATGAAGCCGATCTCGCGATTGCGGATGCGCGTGCGCTCGCTGATAGTGAGCTTGGCCACCGGCTGGCCGTTCAGCATGTAGGTTCCATCCGTCGGTGAGTCGAGCAGCCCCAGAATGGAGAGCAGCGTCGATTTGCCGCAGCCCGAGGGCCCGGCGATCGAAATGTACTGTCCTTTGAGGATCTCGAGATGAATCTCCTCGAGAGCGTGCGTCTCGACTTCGTCGGTGTAAAAAACTTTCTTTACGCCTTCCATCTTGATAAGTGTGTCTGACATTTCATCTCCTTAACGAATTTTTGTTCCGAAAATCGTGCTGCAAACTCTTCCGAGGCGGCTCCTCAAGCCTAACTCGCCCAAGTTCAAATCAATTCATTCATACCGCAGCGCCACCAGCGGGTCCACGCGCGTCGCGCGCCGCGCCGGAATGAAGCACGCCGCCAGAGCGATCAATGCGATCAATCCCAGGCCGACAGCGTACACGGCTGGATCGCCTGCGTGCACCCCAAAAAGCTGGGATTCACTGAATTTGGCCAAACCGTATGCAGCGGGCAATCCCACAGCCACGCCGATCAGCACCATCATGGCCACTTCCCGCAAGATCATGAGCCGCACGTGGCCGGCGACCGCGCCCAGCGCCATGCGAATCCCTATCTCCCGAGTACGTTGCACAACCAAGTAGGCAAGAACCCCATAAATCCCAAGCGCGGCAAGCAACGCAGCGAGTCCGGCAAAGGCAGCCGAGAGCAGCGCGACCATCCGCGCTGAAAACAAATCCTGATCCACAACTCTATCCATCGTTTTCAAGTCGTAGACCGGCAAGTTCGGGTCCAGCTCTCGGACCTGGGTCTGCAGAGCGGATCCCAGCAGCAATGGGTCCTGGGCGGACCGAACATAGAAGGTCATTCCGGTTAGTTTAGGCCTTTGAGCGTATGGGATGTATACATAAGGTTGGATCGCGCCTCCCACATGGGCCTGCTTCACGTCTTTTACAACGCCCACAATTTCAATCTCCGGCTTGACCTTGCTCCCGCCGCCAAATGCAAAATGCATCCCCAACGGGTTCCGTCCTGGGAAAAACCGTTTCACCATCGCTTCGCTTGCGATCGCGACTTTCGGGGCCGTCGCGCCGTCCGCTTCCGAAAATTCGCGCCCGGAAAGCAGAGGGATTCCCAACGTAGAGAAGTACCCGGCGCTCACATTTACGTAGTTCACATCCTGCAAGTCTTCCGGCACTACCGGACCACCCTCCGCGGTGATGTTGCTGCCGTTGCTGTCTCCAGTAAGCGTTGGCACATCTCCCGTTCCAACCGACCGCACACCCGGCAGTGCGGCGATTCGCGCGCGCAGCTGGTCGATGAGCGAAATGGATCTCGGCGTGTCGTACCCGTTCAGGGGTGGCTCAATCGAAAAGGTAATCACGTTGTCCGGCTTCAATCCCAAGTCCTGTTTTTGCAGGTTCCAGAGCGAGCGCGTGAATAGTCCCGCACCCGCGAGAAGCAACAACGTGAAAGCTACCTGTCCCGCGATCAGCAATTTTCGGAAGCCTACGTGAGATACGCTTGCGGAGGAGTTTGAGCCTTGGTCCTTAATGACGTCCGAAACTCCCAACCGCGTTACGCGAATGGCGGGGATCAATCCGAAAAACAGTCCGGAGAACAGGGTCGCTCCGATCGCGAATGCCAGCACGCTTGGATTCAACTGGTCCGTTAGTCCATGGATTTCAGCGTGGGAAGCCACGATCGGCGTCAGAATGCGCATCAGCCCGGTGCCCAGCAATATCCCGATCGCGCCTCCGCCAAACGCGCAGAGCAGACTTTCGGCGAGCAATTGGCGAATCATCCTGCCTCGACTGGCTCCCATCGCCGTCCGAATTGCAAACTCGCGCTGGCGCGAAGCTCCGCGCGCCAGCAACAGATTCGCCACGTTCGTGCACGCGATCAGCAGCACCAACGCCACCATGACGAATAGCGTTACGATTTGCACGCCGGAGTCCCTCTGCAAAACCGTCCTTCCACGGGCGCCCGATGAAAGCACAATCTTTTTGTCCAAAAACTGCTTCCGCTTTGCCTCATTCCAACCGGACTTGATATGCGGCAATTGCTCCTCGAGCAGCGGCCGGTACGCCGCATTGATTCCAGCCTCGGCTTGTTTCTCCGAGACTCCGGGCTTGCGCCGCGCGAGGAGCGTCATCCAATAATCATTCCATTCTTCGAGCGAGTCCGCATTCAGCGACATCTGCCGCGTCATCATCATCGGAACATAGAAATCCGGCGTCTGTCCCACCTGGATACCCAAAAAACCCACCTGCGACACGCCGACGACGGTCATCTCGACATTGTTAATCAGCAGAACTCTGTTCAGAATGCTTGGGTCCGCGCCGAAATGCCGCCTCCAATAGGAATCGCTTAGCACGACTACGGGCTGAGCTCCGGGTATCCGGTCGTCGTCAGGAGAAAAGACCCGCCCAAACTCTGGCTGAACCCCGAGCACCTCGAAGTAATTACCAGACACCAGTTCGCCGGAAGCGCGGTCCGTCTGTCCATGGTTGGACACGCTCGCCGCGAATCCATACCGCGCCAAAATTCCTGAAAACACGGAGTTTGTGGTTTGCAGGCCCTTGTACATCAGGTAGGAAAACGATTCCGTGGAATCGCCATCGCTCGAAATGTGGCCGGTCGCTGGGCCTGGCGCACGCAGAATCACCAACTCGTCGGGATTTTTGACCGGCAATTGTTTCAACAAAATCTGGTTCATCAGAGAAAAGATCGCCGTATTCGCGCCGATGCCCAAAGCCAACGTAATCAGGGCAATGGCTGTAAACCCCGGGCTCTTTGCTAGCATGCGCAGCCCGAACCGGATGTCTTGCCAGAGATTCCCCATCAGGTGCACCACACTAGTTCTAAAGACGAACCGCAAACCACAATGTGTCGGGCTCGCCTGTCGATTTTCTGGGTAAATGTCACTCTGCGGCTCGAGTCTAAGTACTGGTACTCGTCTGGCACAACCTGCTTCATTCCCTTTCTTTGACGTAGGACCTCGGCAATGGTCTGGCCTGCTCCTCCGGCCAGCCAAGTTCTTTTGCGGCTTGGCGTCCGAGCTAGACCGCTGGCCTCACAAAGGATTGAAATTAGGCTCAAGTCAAACGCTCCGGCATTCGCAATAGGGGATACGCTCTCCTGCGCAAATTGGTTCCCGAAATAATTCTCGTCGGACCGATTGCTCCAGTTTCTGATTCCGATCCCGCTTCTCCTGCAATTCGTCGAGCCGCGTCCGGCGGCGGACCGAAGCTACTCATAGCGCAATGCCACGATCGGATCGACTCGCGCGGCCCGCCGTGCCGGTATGAAGCAAGCCGCTAACGCCACGATCGCCAACGCGAGCGCTACTCCGGCAATCGTGAGTGGGTCCGTCGGGCGAATACCGAATAACTGGTTATTCAGCACGCCGGAGACTGCAATGGCGATGACTACGCCCAGTCCGATTCCGGCCATAGTGACAACCATCCCCTCCTTCAGGATCAGCCGCAAAATGTCCGCCTTCTCAGCGCCCACCGCCACGCGCACTCCAATCTCATGTGTGCGTTGCGCTACGTTGTAAGACACCACCCCAAACAACCCGACCACGGCCAGCAACAGGCCGACTCCCGCGAAGATCGAGCACAGCAAGCTCGTGAAACGCCGCTGTGCGACCGAAGCCGCGACATAATCTTCCATTCGTTTCGCTTTATAGATTGGCAGCTCCGCATCCAGCCCAAGTACTTGAGCCCGCATGGCTGGTAGCAGCTTCATCGGATCTCCCTGCGTCCTTACAACGATGTCCATCGCACCGATTGGAGTCTGATCATAAGGAACATAAGACTCTGGATCGGGAGCCTGCCAAAGGTTTCGGTGCTTCACATCACCTACCACGCCGATCACTTCGCACATCGAGTCTTTTTTGCCGGCGGACATCCCCGGCTTTATCCGTTTGCCGATGGCATTCTCATTTGGAAAAAACTTTCGCGCCAGGGTCTGATTGATGATGATGACGCGTGAAGCCTCCCGGTCGTCCTGCGCCGTGAACTCGCGTCCGGCCAACAGCGGGATTCGCATCGTCTTGAAGTAATGCAGCGCGACCGCGCGAATAAAGGTACGCGGAAGGTCGCTCTTGGCCATCGGCCGGCCTTCAACTTCGAACGAGGTTCGAAGCGCATTGTCGGAAAGGGGCAGGGGCATCGCGGCACTGGCTTCCGTCACTCCCGGAACTGCACGAATCCGCGCCAGTAACTCCTTGAAGAAGTCGGCGGATTGCTCTGGCTTGCCATAACGGGAGTCCGGCAGATCCAGACTAAATGCGAGCACCCCCTGTGGGTCAAAGCCCGGCGATTGGTGCAGCAGATGCCACATGCTCTCAACCAGAAGGCTTGCTCCAATTAGGAGCACAACTGCCATAGAAACCTGTGAAATCACCAGCAGGCTGCGCGTTCGCGATCGTCCCACTCCGTCAGTTGCGGTGCGTCCTCCTTCTTTCAATGAGCGGAATAGATCAAAACGCGAAGCATGCAGCGCCGGCGCCAACCCAAAGAGAATCCCCGTTATCACAGAGACCACGAGCGTGAATCCCAGCGCCCTTAAATCAACGCCGGCGGACGCCAGCCGCGGAATGCCCACCGAGGGAAGGTTTACGAGCGCCGCCGTGACCCAAACGGCAAGGAGAAGTCCCAGCGTCCCACCCGTAATCGAGAGCAGCAGGCTTTCGGTTAGAAGTTGGCCCAGCACTCTGCCCTTGCCCGCGCCGAGCGAAGTTCGAATGGCCATTTCACGCTGTCGCCCCGCCGCGCGAGCCAACAAGAGATTCGCCGCATTCGCGCACGCGATCAGCAGCAAAAATCCGACCGCGCCAAGCACCATCAGCAGCGCGGGCCGCACATCGCCGACGAGCGCGTCTTTCTCGGTTTGCAGCTCCATCCCCATATGTCCGTTCGTATCGGGATACTGCTTGGCCAGACTTGCGCTGATCTGCGCGGCCTCTGCATTCGCCGCCGCGAGTGTCACCTCCGGTTTTAGCCGTCCGATCGCCGCGAGAAAATGCGACCCTCGCTCGGTCAGGGAGTCTCCTTCAACCGCGATCGTCATCCAGAGATCCATCGGTTGCGCGCCAATGGGAAATTGAAATTCGGCCGGCATCACTCCGGCAATCGTGTACGCTTTGCCATCCAGCATGACCTGCTTGTCGGTAATTTTCGGGTCGCTTCCAAAGCGCGACTTCCACAAGCGCTCGCTCATAAGCACTACGTGCGTTCCCGCCTTGTCTTCGGCGTCCGTAAAATCGCGCCCGAGTAGCGGCCTCGCGCGCAGGACAGTCAGCAGGCTCGCGGAAACGACACCGACTTGGAGATGGAGTGGTTCGCCGTTTCCCGTGAGTGTCGCGGTGCTCGTATCGTAGGCGGCCGCTGCCGCCAGCGAATGGCTCGCCGACCGCAGGTCTATGAAATCCGGATAGCTCAAAGGCCTGCCCGTTTCACCGGTTCGAACGTCGAATCCGTGAAGAGCGACCAACTGGTCGGGCTGAGGGTAGGGGAGCGGCTGAAGCAGCACAGCGCTGACCACGCTGAAAATTGACGTGTTCGCTCCGATCCCCAGCGCGAGTGTCAAGACTACCACTGCCGAGAAGCCCGGGCTCTTCGCCAGTACCCGCGCACCGTAACGAATATCCTGCCAGAGCGTCAGCATGAATTCCTCGCGATCGAGATGTTTCCGCCGCAATTGCCGCTACTCATAGCGCAGCGCCACCACCGGATTCACCTTCACTGCGCGCCGCGCGGGAACGTAACTCGCCAACAAGGCGATTCCCAGCAAGAACGCAGGCACAAATACAAACGCAATCGGATCATGCGCGCTAATCCCGAAAAGCATGCTCGATAGAACCCAGGAGACCGCCGCGCATCCTGCAATTCCTATCGCTGCGCCGATCAACACCGGCCGCATGCTCTGTCGCAGGATCAGGTTCATCACGTCGCGCCCATCCGCTCCAAGTGTCATGCGAATTCCAATTTCACGAGTCCGCCGGCTGACCGCGTAGGACACCACTCCGTACACTCCAATCGAGGCAAGCAGCAGAGCCAAGGCACCGAGCGAACCAGCAAGTCCAGCTGTGATCCGCGCAGGAGTCCGCCACACTTCCAGATTGTCTTCGAGCTTTGTTACATCCACCAGAACGTCCGGATCCAAGCTCGCCGCCGCATCCCGAACGCCAGCAGCGACCGCCGAAAATCCTCCGCCTCCCCGGATCATCAGGCTTACGTGCGACTGTTCCTTCGGGCCGGCCGGCAAGTAGATGTAAAGCTTCGCCATTTTTCCCAAACGCGCCACTTGCGCATCCTTGGCGACGCCGACGATCTGCAGATCGGTATTCTTCCCCTTCCGTACCGTCTTTCCGATGGGGTCCTCGCCCGGCCAGAACGCCCGCGCGGTGGATTCGGTCACGATTGCCACCTTGGCTCCCGTTCTTACCTCATCTTCCGTAAAATCTCTGCCCCGCACGATCGGAATCCCTAGCATGGGAAAATATCCGTTGGAGATCACATTGTCTTCGACAGTCAGGTCGTCTGCCTTGCCCGGAATCGAGAAGTCCGACGCGCTGTGATTGTCGCTCAGGGGCGTGTCGCCCACCTCCGCGACCCCATCCACACCCGGCAGCGCAGCCACCTGTTGTTTTAACCGGCGTTCCAAAGCAGCTGCAGGCTCCTCCTTATATCCTTGCGCGTGCAGGTCTAGCGTCACAACCGTAATCCCGCCCATCGCAAATCCCGGATCAATCGTTTGCGCAACGTACAGTCCGCGCAATAGTAGCCCCGCAGCGATCAGCAGAATCATGCAAACGGCCACCTGCGCCGCGACCAGCGAGTGCCTGAGAACCCCACCACCAGCCTTCCCGCCAAGTCCTCCGTCCGCGGTTTTCAATGCTGTGTTCACCTCAGCCCGCGACGCTTGCAGCGCTGGCACGAGTCCAAAGGCAACACTGGTAATCAGCGTCAACACCAGCGCATAACCCAGTACCCGGACATCGGGCGTAAGATTTAGTTCCAACGGCGGAAATCCATGCGGGAGATGTGAAATCACAAACGCAGAAATAACTTCGAAGGACCAGAACGCCAGAATCGACCCCAGCGCGCCGCCCATGAGCGCCAGCATCACACTTTCCGTCAGCAATTGACGGATTAGTCTCCAACGGCTTGCTCCAACAGAAAGCCTGATGGCAATCTCCCTTTGTCTTGCAGTTGCGCGCGCCAGCATCAAATTCGCAACATTCGCGCATGCAATCAACAGCACCAGGCCGAATCCAACTAAGATGACCGCAGCTGCACCCATCACAAAGTTGTGCTCTTCCGGTCTTCCTAGAAACGAGGCCCGGCGTATGGCCAGCGCAGTTTCCCGGCCAGGGTGTTCGTGATCGATTCGAGCGGCAATCACGCCCAGATCAGCCCTAACATTACCCATCGAAACGCCTGATTTGACCCTGCCGAGCAGCGCCAGCCAACTTACGTTGGCATCTCCCAGAAAATCGCGATCTGGCTCGAGGGCGCCCTGCATGGTCAGCGGCACCCAGAACGAACTCGGCACCGGTTCCGTTCCTCCAAATCCTTGTGGGGCGATTCCAACCACCGTGAACGCCGTACGATTCAAAATGACGCGCTTGCCGATCAGCGCATCATCCGCACCGAACGCGGTTTGCCACAATTCGTTGCTTAGCACCACCACCGCTCCGGCGCCCGCCGCCGCGCAATCCGCTTCCACGAATCCTCGCCCTATCCCCGGATGCACGCTCAGGACGTCAAAGTAGTTACACGAGGTCATCTGTCCATAGAGCTGCCGCGCTCTTCCGCCCGCTAGCGTCGCGCTCATGAACGGTTCGTACGCCAGCAACCCGGAGAAAACGTGATTGTGCGCACGATAATTCTGGTATTCGGACCACGAAAACAGCGTCTCTTCTCCGTGCGTATTTCTCGTCGTATCCCCGTGGAAAATCTGGTCGACACTCACGATTTGTCCCGCACCGGGCACGGGCAGCATCCGCAAGGCCGCTCCATTCAGCACGGAAAAGATCCCCGCGTTCACTCCAATCCCCAGAGCGATCGCCAGCACTGCGACTGCCGTGAATCCCGGATTTCGACCGAGCATTCGCGCGCCGTAACGTAAGTCTTGCAAGAGGACTTGCATCATCTCCTCCTACTCATAGCGCAACGCCACCATCGGATCGACGCGAGTCGCCCGCCGTGCCGGAATGTAGCAAGCTGCAAGCCCGACAAGGAGAAGCAACGCGCCCACGGCAACAAATGTAGCCGGGTCCCACGGCTGCACCCCATAAAGAAAACTCTTCAACGAACTCGTTATTCCCGCCGCAGCGAATACTCCCAAAACAAATCCGAGCGCAATCAGCAAGACTCCCTGGCTGCCTACGAGCCGGAGCACGTCCCGGTTTTGCGCCCCAAGAGCCGTGCGGATTCCGATCTCGCGTGTTCGCCGCGCCACTTCATACGCGAGGAGTCCGTAGAGACCGAGGCAGGCCAAAATCAGTGCTAGTAATCCAAATAGGCTTGCCAGCCGCGCCAGCAGCCGTTCGTTGAAGAGCAAGCGATCGATGCGTTCCGTCTGAGTTCGCACGTCGAAGAGCGGCAAGTTGTTATCCAAGTCACTCACGACTTTGCGGACGCCGGGGATCAGCGCCTCGGGATTGAGCGCCGTCCTCAACGCGAAGTGCGCATCACCATCTTTCAAGGGGATGTAGGCAGTCGGAGCGATCTCGTCACGCAGTCCGGCGTATTTCGTGTCACCAACGACTCCAACAATTTCGTACTGCGGATTGCCGGGATCCCCTCCGCCGAAGTGCAAACCGAGGGCCTCACGATTTCCCAGGAAGGATTTAACGAATGCCCGGTTCACGACGGCGACTGCCAGCTTCGACTCCGCATCTTGCCGAGTGAGCGCTCGACCGGTCATCACCGGGATTTTCATGGTCGAGAAAAACTCCGGCCCCACCGCCAACATCTGCGTCTCGACCGTGGATTTGTCCGCTCGGCCTTCTATCTTGACATCCTCCGTCCACAATCCGCCGTCGAGTAAAGTATCGGACGAATACGATACGGAAGTGACGCTCGGCAATCCGCTCAGCCTGCTTTGCAGTTCGCGATAGAGGGGCTCGATTTGATCGCTTCGGTAGTAGCCAGTAAGGGTTGGATTGACGCCGAACTGAAGCACGTTGTGGGTGTCAAACCCTGGATCGATCGCTTTCAGGTTCCCCAGAGAACGGACAATGAGCCCCGCTCCCGCGAGCACGATCATGGAGAGGGCCACTTGCGCGATCACCAGCCCGCTGCCGAGTCCAAACCCTCGTCGTGATCCAATGCTTGCTCCGGACAAGCTTCCGGCATTCTCTTTGAGAATGGGCGCGACCTTAAGATCCGTTCCCCGAAATGCGGGCGCGAGCCCAAAGAGAATGCCCGTGAGAGCCGCGACGCCAACCGTAAACGCCAAGACCCTTCCGTCGGGGTCCGCATTAAGATGAAAATTCGAATACCGATTGGCTGAGGCAAATGCCGAGAGGCCATTCGCTCCCCAGTAAGCCATCAGGACGCCGAGTACAGCTCCAGCGAAGGACAACAGGATGCTTTCGGTTAAAAGCTGCCGGATGACGCGCCCGCGGCCTGCTCCCAGAGCCAACCGCACCGCAATTTCTTTCTGCCGCGCCGCCGCGCGCGACAACATCAGTCCGGCCACATTTGCACACGCGATGAGAAGAAGAATTCCGACGGCGGCCATCAGAACGTAGAGCGGCTGCTCGAGCTGACCACGGATCCCCGAGAGCCCTTTTTGAGCAGACGTTAAGACCACTTTCGGATTATCTTCCGCCTTCAGTTGTTTTTCCTGGATCACTTCGTTGCGAAACAGCAAACTCACGTCGGATTCGGCTTGTCCTGCCGCGACCCCTGGCTTCAGCCGACCCAGCACAGTGAGCCACCAGGTTCTTTCCTTCTCAGGACCGCCGCCCCACTGCAGCCGCAGCGGGACGATTTGCGAAAGCGGCAGCCACATATCTTGTGCGTGGCCCGGTGTAAGCCTCGTGAAGCGCGGGTCGGCAACTCCAACAATCGTGAAGGGAACGCCGTTGAGTTTTATGGATTTACCGACAGCGCTTTGCGCGCCGCCAAAGGCTCCCTGCCAGTACACGTAGCTCAGGACTGCCACGGCTTCCGCGCCAGGTTTCTCATCCGAGGGCTGGAGCACACGTCCTGCCGCGGGCATCACTCCCAAAGTTTGGAAATAGTCTCCGGAGACTACTTCTCCGCGGGCAATGCTGGCGGTTCCGTTCCCGCTTAAGTCGAGTTGCGCCGGTCCCGCGAACGCCGCTACCCCCGAAAAAACCTGGCCATGCTCCCGTATCGCCTTGAACATCGGATACGAAAATGAGCAACTGCCAGAAACCTTGTCAGTCCACTTCGTCCACTGGCAATCTCCAAAGCTGCTTGAACCCGCGTTTTGAGGATGCGAGCGAGCCGACCACCGCAATACGACCAATTGTTGAGGATTTCGAACAGGAATCGACTGCAGCATCACGGCGTTCACGAGGCTGAATATTGCAGTATTTGCGCCGATGCCGAGGGCTAAGGTCGCGATGGCGACCGCCGTGAAGCCTGGATTCTTCCCGAGCATTCGCAACCCGTAGCGAATGTCTTGCCAGAGAGTCTGCACTGGGCCTCCGCAAGAAAAACCCGAGTTCGATTTACGGTAGGAGAAAAATCAATCCCTAAATCTGATCGCGCGCCGTCCGCTCCCGCGAGCCTTCGGCTACTTCAGACGGATGCGGTCAAAATTGTCCCATGCCGACATATCGGAAAGGATTACCGTATCCCCAACCTTCAACCCGCCAAGAATCTCAATCGTATTGACGGAGCTCCGTCCTAGCTTCACGTTGACTCGCTCGGCTTCCGACCCATCGTCGACAAGCTTGAAGAGCCCGACCGTACTGTCAGACTGTCCGTGCACCGGCCGGCCGACGTACAGCACATCTTTAAGATTCTCGATCGTAATTGTGCCGTCCACGCTCAAATCGGGTCTCGCTCCCTGCGGCAGCGGGTCGTCTATCGACACGTCCACCGTGACCGTGCCATTGACTACTGATGGATCAATGCGCGTAACGTGTCCTCCCACAATTCCGTTCCGCGTGTCGATCGAAGCCTTCTGTCCGATTGCGACGTCTTTCGCTTGCGTTTCCGCAATCTTGATCTCTGCTTTTAGCTTCTTCGGATCGGCCACGCGCGCAAGGTTGGTCCCAGGTGTGACATGTTGCCCCTCATCGACTGGAACAAGTTGCAACACTCCGTTGATCCCCGCGCGCACGTGCAACGCATCCAATTGGCTCTTTTTCAAACCGTACAGAGCCCTCATTTGCTCGACCTTTGCCTGCTGAGCCGCCAGCTTCGCAGCCCCAGCATCCATCGCGATTTTTGTTCGGTCGGCCTCCAGCTGAGCGCGAATGGCCAGTTGCTGTTCTTTGACCTTAGAAAGCCTTTCGTCTAATTGTTTTCCCAGGCCCAACTTCACGAGACTTTCGTCGTTGTCGTGCTGAATCTTCGCTTGCTCGTAATCGCTCCTTACCGATGCTTCGTTCGCCTTTTGATTCATAAGATCGCTGTCGACCTGCACTTTGAGGTTTGAGTAATCTGCTTCCGCCCCTTTAAGTTGATACTCCGCGTCCACGGCGTCCTTCGTGACCGTAGGATCGTTCAACTCCATAATGATGGAGTCCGGTTTGACGCTCGCGCCTGGCCGCAATACCCAGCGCGTCACATTCGCGTCGGTTTGGGCCGTGATCCACCGGATATCTTCAGGAACAAGGGTTCCTAGCCCGCGCACTTCGCGCAGCATGGGTCCACGCTTGACCGTATCGGTCCAGATGGTGCCTTTGTCCACTGACGGTGCCGCAGGTTTCAGCTTCGACAGGGCGTAAGTCACGCCGCCCAGCAATATCACGGCGATCGTGCCGTACGCGATTCTGCGTATTTTTTTGGCTCTTGCGTTGGATGGTCTTTGGATGTCCATAATGTTGTTCGCCTTTCTAAGGCGCAAATCTCTGGCCCAAGAGAATTCGCCAAAACCCCTTTTTTGTCAATGATTTACAGCGCCCCCGGCTGATTGCGTTCGACCAGTCTTGGCCGAATATGGGAATTTCAGTCCCACGACCGGACACCGCCGAGCCGGACTTATTCACACACACTATTTTGTCGACTACTCTTGACGTCACATACTAAGGATACGTCTGGAGCTATCACAAGTTCCACTTCTCTCTCCACCCCAGTCAGCCTCGAGCTCACAGTCGAATGGTACAATTCTGCTCGAATGCCGCCCAACGATATTTCCTCGCGCAACGCCGCTCGGGTCGTCCGGCTTCGTGGCATGGATCTCCTCAATAATCCACCGCTCAATAAAGGGACGGCTTTCACGGAAGGCGAGCGCGAACTGTTTGGCCTCCATGGCCTCCTGCCTCCGGTCGTGGAATCACTCGAGGATCAGTGCATCCGCGCCTATCAGGCCTATTCTCTCAAGCCCAATGACCTCGAACGCCACATCTACCTTCGCCAGCTTCAGGACACGAATGAAGTGCTCTTCTATCGTCTCCTACTAGACCACATCGAGGAAATGCTGCCCATCGTCTACACGCCTGTTGTCGCGCTCGGCTGCCAGGAATTCAGCCACATCTATCGCCGCCCGCGCGGTCTTTTCGTCTCGTACCCGTTGCGCCATTCCATTCCAACGCTCCTGCGCAATCATCCGAATCCGGAAGTAGATGTCATCGTTGTCACCGACGGAGAGCGCGTCCTGGGCATCGGCGATCAGGGCGTCGGCGGTCTCGGTATTCCAATCGGCAAACTCTCTCTCTACAGCCTGATCGGCGGAATCGAGCCGGCGCGAACCTTGCCTGTGGTCCTCGATGTCGGCACCAACAACGAGGAACGCCTTCGCGATCCCGAATACCTCGGCTGGCGGCACGCACGTATTACAGGCGCCGAGTACGACGGCTTCATCGATTCCTTCGTCAAGGCCGTCAAGCAAGTTCTTCCCGCCACGCTTCTCCAGTGGGAGGATTTTTCAGGCGTGCACGCGCGTCCCATTCTCCATCGCTACCGCGATCAAATGCTCACTTTCAATGACGACATTCAGGGCACCGCCGCTGTGGCACTCGGTGCTGTCCTCTCCGCCGTCCGGGTCGCCGGCTCACGACTGCGCGATCAACAATTCGTATTTCTTGGGGCGGGGTCCGCAAGCACCGGCGTCGCCGATTATCTGCGAGCCGCTCTCGTTGCGGACGGTCTATCGGAAGAAGAAGCGCGCAGCCGCATCTGGATGGTGGACCTCCAGGGACTGCTCCATTCCGGCCGCAAGGATTTATCGCCCGAACAGATTATTTACTCGCAACCGCTCAACCGTGTTGCTTCCTGGCCGCGCTCCAGCGAGGCCAGCTTCGGCCTCGCCGACGTCATTCACAACGTTTGCGCAACCGTCCTGATCGGGCTTTCTACGGTGGCTTCCGCCTTCACCGAGTCCATCGTTCGAGAGATGGCCGAGAAAGTCGAGCGCCCCATCATTTTTCCACTCTCCAATCCAACCGACCGATCCGAAGCTCGTCCTGCGGATTTATATCGCTGGACAGACGGGCGCGCGCTCATCGCAACAGGCTCACCGTTTCCGCCCGTCGAATTTAACGGCCGCAGCATCCCGATTTCGCAGTGCAATAACGTCTACATTTTTCCGGCCATCGGGCTCTCCGTCGTTGCTTCACGCCGTTTTCCCGGAGCGCCCAGCATCCGGCGAATCTCTGATGGGATGATGATCGCTGCTGCCCGCAAGCTCGCTGAGCATTCTCCCGCTCTTGCGAACTCCACCGCTCCGTTGCTTCCTGCTCTGACCGACCTTCGTTCACTGGCCGTGGAAATCGCCCTGGCCATCGCCCAGGAAGCGCATCCCCCCGGCTCCGCTTCACCTTCCAACTACTTATCCTCTCTTCGTGCGCAATGCCTCAACTGCCAATGGTTCCCGGAATATCCTGCCTATATCTCTGAATCAGCTTGAGGTTGGTAGAACCTCGGTTGGGCTACCAACGAAAACGAGCGCACAGCGAGGGGCTGCTGGCATACAATCAGGCCGCCAGGAGCAGCCCTTTTGGCGGGAGCCGGCTTATGAGACTCGGAATCCGGAGAACCTTCAAGATCCTTGCGCCCGGGAATTCGCTGCGCAAGAGAGTGGCATACAGTCTGGCGGTCGCCCGATTGATCCTCGTGCCCGTAATTCTGCTGGCCGTCTATTACTTGTTCGAGATGGGTTGGATCGTGGACCGCATCGTAAACGTGGACGCGCCAGCTGCAACACTGGCTCAGCGTGCCTCCATTGAAATGCTCGAGGCTCGCCGCGCGGAAAGAAACTATCTGCTGCTTCACGATCAGAGCTATCTTGCTGCGAATCGCCAATCGCTCGACCAAACTAAACAGATCGTTAGCCAGATCCAGGATCTCGAACCGGAAGACGCGCAGGCCACAGAAAAAGCTCTGGGGTCGCTGGATCTGTATGAACAGCGATTTGGCGCGGCGGTCGCCGCAATGTCCCAGCCCGGTCAGGGAAATGCAGACCGTATCCGAAGCGTCGTTCTGGCCTATGAGAAAGATCTCGATGACTTACTTCGAGGCGCGAGGCTAAAAAAGCGCGCCCAACTCATTGATGAGCTGCGGAGTCGAGTCGGTTCCTTTGACACCCAGATTAGCGAAACAGTCCAGGCGGGCAATCCTGTACTGGCACAACTCACGTCGGATTTGCAGAGTTCCAGCCAGGAAGTATTGGGCCTACTGTCGGAACTCGAAACGGAAAATTGGACTCGCGTCCAGAGCGATCACAAGGAAGCACGTATGCTGTTACTTCACGCGGAGTGGGCTTTGAGTATTGTTTCCGCCATTACACTTCTTTTCAGCATCTGGGTCAGCTTCACGTTGCCGAGGCAAGTGATCAGGCCCCTCGTTAGTTTGCGTGAAGCGGTGGACCATGCTGCCGAGGGCAATAGCGGGGTCGAACTCGACATTCAAGGCCGCGGTGAGGTCGCCGAATTGGCGCGGAGCTTGAACAAGCTCATTGTGCAGTTACGTCACAACGCCTGACGGAATCTTGAATCGCTCGTCCAACAACTCTCATCTCGACAAAACCACCGTGCGATTCTTGGATCCTCCTGCCACCCCACAAAACGGGAACTGCGCCTTCAACACAATCTTTGGCGCTCAGGCCCACTTATACCCATGTTTGGCCAGCGGCAACGAGCGGATTCGCTGCCCCGTGGCCGTGAAAATGGCGTTGCAGATCGCTGGCAAGACCGGCGGCAAGGCCGGCTCGCCGAGGCCCGTCGGCGAATTATCCGTCTTCAGGAAATGGACCTCGATCTCCGGCGGAACCTGGTTCATGCGCATGGGCTGGTAATTATTAAAGTTGTTCTGAACAGCCTTGCCTCCTTCTATGGTGATTTCCCAGTTCATGAGGTGCGTTAGTCCCTCGATCACCGCGCCCTGCGCCTCATTCATCGCCGCGATGGGATTAATGATCTGGCTCCCGATATCTCCTGCAACCCAAATCTTGTTGACTTTCAAACGCTTATCGGCAAAGACGCGGACCTCGGCGACCTCCGCGAAGTAACCTCGGTGGCTGAAGTGGAACGCCACCCCCATTGCCGTATCTTTTGGCAGCTTGCGCTTGCCCCACTGGGATTTTTCCGCCACCAGTTCCAGCACGCCGCGCATCCTCTCTGCGTTGAAGAGATACGCGGGCGGAGTCGGCCTGCCGCCCGGCGGTGGCGTTGCGGCGTCCAGCGCAGGCGTGTTTAGCAACGCGAGACGGAACTGCACCGGGTCTTTCCCCGCGGCATGTGCGAGCTCGTCGATAAATGATTGCATCACGAACGCAATCCCGTTGCTCCCGGGCGCACGCATTGCGCCTGTCGGAATGCCCATCGGGATCAGCGAGACATCGGTCGCGAAATTTGGGATAAACCGGGCAGGGAATTCGTCCGGAGAAATTCCGGCCGCCGAAACGAACCGCTCCCCTTCGCCGAAGCTCACGAAATGATTACGCCATGTCACCAGCTTACCCGACCCGTCCACACCCGCCTTCAGGAAATGAAATCCCGCCGGCCGGTAAAAATCGTGATGCATGTCCTCTTCGCGGGACCATAGCAGCTTCACCGGGGTCCCATTGAGAACCTTGCCAATCCACGCTCCTTCGATCATGTAATCGTTTGTCAGCCGACGCCCAAAACCTCCTCCAATGCGCGGCAGGTGGATCGTGATGTCGCTTTCCGGTATCCCAAGGGTCTTGGCGGTCTGCGCCAGGCCACGCTGCGGCGTTTGGCTAGGCGCCCACAATTCCAGCTTACCGTCCTTGAACACTGCCGTGCAGTTCTGCGGCTCGAGTGGCGCGTGCGACAGAAACGGGTAGAAGTAAGCGCTTTCCACTACTTTGGACTCGTCAGCCAGCCTGGCCGCGGGCTCGCCGTCCGTGCGCAGCGTGAACCCAGGTTTTTGTTTTGAAAGTTCGTCGGCTCTGCGTGCGAATCCTTCGCTGCTTTGGCCCGCCGTTGCTCCCTCGTCCCACTTCACTTCGAGTTTCGCGCGTGCGGTATGCGCGCTCCACCAGCTATCCGCGACAATCGCTACGCCGGGCAAGAGCCCCGTTAAATCAGTGCCGCCTTCCACAATAAACGCATGACGCACACCCGGTATCGCTTTGATCGCGTCCAAGTTGGCGCTCACCACTTTCCCGGCGAACACCGGGCACTTGGCGAAGGTTGCCCATAACATCCCGGGGAGCCTCAGATCGATGCCGTAGAGCCGCTTCCCACGCACGATCGACGGGTTGTCGACACTGAGAGTCGATTTGCCGATGATCTTGAAATCCTTGGGATCCTTCAGCTTCACGCTGTCGAGCGTGGGAGGGGTTGACTCTGCAGCTTTACTAACAAGCTCCCCGTAACCAAGCGAACGTTTGGTCGATTCATGATGCACGCGCCCCGAAGCGGTGGCGCATTCAGATTCCGGCACAGACCAGGTCTGCGCCGCTGCGGTGATGAACAATTGCCGGCCCGCTGCCCCGACCTGCCGCATGGGAATCCAGTTGTTCGGCGTGGCCGTGCTCCCACCCGCCACCTGCAATCCATATTTTGCAAAGTCGACATCGCCCTGCTCGATGCGCACATCCTTCCAGTCAACGTCCAGCTCCTCTGCAATAAGCATAGGGAGCATGGTCTTTACGTTTTGTCCTTCTTCAGGATTCTTGGCGATGATCGTCGCGATGCCTTCCCGTGAAATGCTTATGAATGCATTCGGATTCAGATTCGGCGCCGGCGCTCCCTGAGGTGTTTTCGCGAAAGCATTTTCGAAGGGGTCGATGTACGCCGCCAGCAGCAGTCCGCCCCCCGCAATGGCGGTCACGCGAAGAAATGAGCGCCGGCCTATAGTCCTGATGTTACTGGGCTCAAGAGCTTCCAAAGTTTTCATAAACGCTCCTAGTCACTGGCCATTCTTTCCCGCACCCGGCGCATCGCGCTCGGTAGCGGAGCTCCGCCGATTCCCGCGATAGCGGGATTATAACGCGTGGAGAGCAAAGTGGAAGCACGAAGCGATGGCTCGGACAAAGGCCTGATTCGTTCGGTCTGCGGAAAATTGTGCAAGAACCGGTCGTCACTTCGTTCTAATCACGTGCGGCGAGCAACCCGGTGTCCAGAATGCTAACTCTAATGAGGTAACAAACCAGAGTAAGAAGCCTGTCCGTCGAGAACAGCGCCGATTATTCTTGTTAGACGGTCCTCCTTCCCCGGGTTGCACACTGAATCGGCCGAGGTATTTCCTGAAAGCTTGAGGTGTCAAAAATGACCAGCTCAACTGTATTTGCTTCTCTCCGTCTTGACCCCCGCAAATTCTGCCGTCTCCTGTCCTGCTCGACAGCCGTGCTTCTCGTTCTTGTCAGCATTGCTCCCGCGCAGACCACCTCGCACGCTCCCGGGTGGGTTGTGCTCTCCCTCTTCGATTATCGAGCGCTGCGCGTCCGTGCGTATCCTCCTGAACGCGAGCCCGAAACTCCGCCTGTGGACGCAACTCTCAGCCGCGTCGATTACGATCTGCACATCGACGGCGAGCTCGCGTCCGGCCGCGCCACTCTCACGGTTGACGTCCTAAAGGACGGCTGGGTCCGCGTGCCGATTCCTTCCGGTTTGCTCGTCCGAGAAGCAACGCTCGATGGCAAACCGCTGGCCCTCGTCCCGAGCACACCAGGAAACGGCGGCAATCATCTCGCCGCTCTCCTCTCTCGCCCCGGACGCTCCGTGCTGCTCCTCGATATCGCTCTGCCCGTCGCCACTAGCGCTGGTCAGGAAGCCATATCTTTGCCTTCCACCGCCAGCGGCGTCACTCGCGCCTCGGTTCGCCTCGCGCGTCAAGGCGTGGAGCTCAACCTCACCGGCGGCCTGCTCTCCGACAAATCCGAATCTCCCACGGAAATCAAGTGGCTGGCCTATGGCCGCGGCAACGAGCCGCTCACGTTCACCTGGAAAAGAAAGGTCGAGGATCACCGCATCAACCAGGCCCTTCGTTTGCGCGGCTCGCTGACGGAGCTGGCAGGGCTCGGCGAGGATACGACCACCGTCGTCGCCGAGGTCAATCTCGAAGTCACGCAGGGCGCAGCTCGCGAGGTCCGCATATCTCTTCCGAACAATGTCAGCGTGAATCAAGTTGCCGGGGCCATGGTGGCGGACTGGGAAATGAAAGATGGCCAGCTCGCCGTTACCTTCCTCGAGCCCATCGAGGAAAGCGCCAAGTTTGTAGTCAGCGGAGAAACCAAAAGTCCGCGTGACGGCCAGATCAATATTCCTCTCCTGCGTCTCCTGAATACGGAGCGTGACACCGGCGGCGTAGCCGTCGAAGTTCTGGGCGCTGGCGAGATCAAGGAGTTCAAGTCCGAAGGCCTTGAAAACGCCGACGCCACGGATTTAGGCGAGCTGGTCGCGAACCGGCAATCCACTTCCCTCTACGCGTTTCGCTACCGGGCCGGCGACGCAAAAACTCCGAGATCGCTGACCGTAAATGTCGCGCGCTACACGCCACAGGCCGTCTTGATGGCCAATATTGCCGAAGCTCGTTACAACGTTCTGATCACCGGCGACGGGAAATCCTTGGTGCAGGCTCGCTACGCCGTGCGTAATAACCAGCGAAACTTCCTTAAACTTACGCTGCCTCCCGGCGCAATACTTTGGAGCGCCGAGTTGGCAGGCAAGCCCGTGCGCCCCGGGCAATCTCCGGACGGCAGCGTCCTCCTCCCTCTCGAAAAATCTCGCGCTGGCGAAGACTCGCCGGAATTCGCGGTTGAGGTCGTCTATATTGACCGCGGCAGCGCTTGGAATGAAAAAGGACAGTTCAAGCTAGCTTTGCCCGCCGTGGATCTGCCAGTATCTCGAACCGGACTGCAGATTTATCACCCGCCGCTGTTCAAATTGACCCCGGAGCCGGGCGCGTTTCGAACCGAACAGTTCGAACTGCCAACTTCGGCGGCACTCAATCCGCCGCCCACTTCCTACCCAGTCGCTTCGATGGCAACTGGCTCTCCTGCGCCACCGCCGCCTCCTCCGAGTGCGGACGCCTCGGCCCTCACAGAGCTAAAAGTAGACACCGATCAGACTCCAAAACAGTCGCTCTTTGATAACTTCCGCATGACTCTGCAAGGCGGAAAAGCCGCGGGAATTCTTCCCATCACTGTCGACTTTCCGGCCCTGGGGCCCTCGCTCTTTCTCGTATCCGAACTGACCGCCGAAAACAAGGCGCCAAGCGCTGATTTCAACTATCAGCGCGACAAAAAGGCAGGTGGGCGATGAAAAAGATATCCCTGGCAGTCGCATTTCTAACGATCGTTAGTGTATTGGGTCAAACCGCTCGGGCTCAGGACAAAGTCAATCCGCCCCTTCCGCCAAGCGGGGATGTCACGTTGCCTCTCGACGAGTACAACCACCTGCTCGAGCTAGCTGAGAAATCACCCAAGAGAGTCGAGGCCGCTCCACTCCCTTACTCGATCAACCGCGCCGATCTCAGATTCCGTGTAACCAACGAGACGGTGATGGGCACGATTCAGTTGCAGGGCGAAACTTTCAAGAAAGGCGAAACGAAAGTCACGCTCACTTCTGGCATGACCATCCTGGACGCGCACCAGCAAACTAAACCCTTGCCGCTCGAACAAGTGGGCGGAACCCGAACCGCCATCCTCACAGGTCCAGCCGATTTTACCGTTGACCTCAATGCAGGTTTGCCATTGAACATCGAAGCAGGCCGCGCCTCATTTAGTCTGCCGGCTCCGTCCGCAGGCAGCGTCCTTCTGACCCTCGAAGTTCCCGGCGATCACACCAACGTAAAAATCAGCCCCGGCCTGATCACCAGCCAATCCTCTGCGAACGGTAAGACCGTGATCGAAGCCACTCTCGTGCCCGGCCAACCCGCAAACATCTGGTGGGCCACCCGCGAAGTCGTCACGCCCGCGGCCCCGCGCGAGGTGCGCTTCCTCTCCAATGTGAAAACGCTTGTTTCCGTCAGCGAAGCCGACATCCGCCTTGCCGTACTGGCCGATATCACCGTCGTACAAGGGGAGCCAGCGCAGTTCGAAGTTGAAATTCCCGCCGGATATGAAGTAACAGGCACGTCCGGCGCTTCGGTGGATTCGAGCGATGTACAAGCCGGCGTTTTGACCCTTAAAGTAAACGCACCCGGGCAACGAACTCACGAATTTCTGATCTCCCTGGAAAAGTCCATCACCGTAACGAAAGCCGAAGTGCCTTTTCTCAGCGTGAAAAACTCGCAGCGCGAAACAGGCGAAGTGCTCGTCGAAGGCGTTGGCACCATGGAATTGAACGCCAAGGAAGGTGGCGGCCTGAAGCGCATGGACTTCAAGGAAACCAATCCTTATCTTCGTTCGCTCGCCCACTCGTCCGTACAGGCGGCGTTCCGTTATCATCGTCAACCGACCGAGAATCCAAGTCTTGCACTCGAGTGGACTCGGTTCCCCGATACCAGCGTGCTCGCCGCGATCGCCGAACAGGCAGTCGTCACCACAATGGTTACCACCGAAGGGAGATCGCTCACGGAAGTGAAGCTCAGGGTCAGAAACCAGGCTCAGCCCTTCTTGAAAATCGAATTGCCCGCGGGCGCGAGCATCGTCACCGCTGAAGTTGCCGGCGAAAAGGTCAAGCCAGTCGAAGCCCCGGATGGTCACCGCGTCCCCTTGCTCCGCGCCGGATTCCGTCCCGCAGGCTCTTACGAAGTCTCCTTCGTATACATGGATTCGGGCGCGCCTTTCGCCAAAAAGGGCGGCTCGGAAATCGCTCTGCCCAAAATGGATGTCCCCATCAGCCTTCTGCAATGGGAAGTGTTTCTGCCAGAACAATACAAAGTGAAGGATTTCGGCGGCGACGCCCTCTCCGCGAATCTTTACCCCGCTGCCGGCCAAGCATTTGAGCTTGCGGGAGGAGCAACAGGCTCGTTCCAAGCCGGCGTTGGAATAGGAGTTGGCGGGGCTGCTGGCATTGCTCCCCTCCGATTGCTTCCCGGCCAGATTGGCGGCTATATCATCGACCCGGCCGGCGCCGTCATCGCGAACGCCCAAGTGAACGTCACGCAACTGGAAACGGGAGCATCGCGAAGCGCCGTCACCGATTATTCCGGCCGATGGATTGTTTCCAACTTGTCATCCGGCCGTGTAAGAATCGTGGCTAATTCGCGCGGCTTCGCATCCACGGTGCAAAACGTCAGCTACAATGCAAATTATCCGACGACCTACAATTTCGCATTGCGTATCGGCAGCGTATCGGAATCCGTCGAGGTCACGAGCAAAGACGAATCTCTCGAGTCGCAGCGCATCGAGCGCGATTTGAAAAAACAACAGGAAGCCGCTGCAAATGCGCCTTCCTCGAATGTGCTGAATCTTCAGCAGCGCGTCGCAGGAGTCCTGCCCGTCCGCGTCGATGTACCCCGGGCTGGCCATTCTTATCAATTCGTTCGTCCTCTCGTTTTGGACGAAGAGACAAAAGTCACCTTCACTTATAAGACCAAGTAGTTTTGCTCCGCCATCCTTCGAATCCGGCTGCCATCGGCCGGGAGAAATTCTCTCCCGGCCGTGTACATTTTGGAGCGGCCTTACGGCCCGGCCGGAAGCCGCGTGCGGCTCATTGGCACCCCAGGGAACTAAGTGACCGAAAACCGGGAATTTAGGAAAACAGCTCAGCGATTTGGTGCGGGCACCAATTGAGAAGTAACTGGCAGGTGGCCAGCCGCCGTCTAAGCAAGAAACTGACCGGGGCCGCGTGAGGTACTTGGTCAGAAAAGGCCGCAGCATTGAGCTGATTCGGGAGTCCGAGAAAGGCCAATATGAAAGCCAACCGGAAGCTATTGTCGTTTTCTATTGTGAGTTTGCTGGCGGGGGGGATTCCGTCGCAGGCGACCCCTCGGGCACCTCAAGACCCGCCCACTGTCCAAACCCAGAGTTCCGGGCAGGATGCCGGCGCTCCACGGACGCAGGGGCCGCGAGGCGAGAGGCGTCCCGGAGTCATGGGAAAGTTGACCGCGGTTCATGATCAGTCTCTGGAAATCACTAATCAAGAGGGCACCGTTGTGACCGTCAAGATCACTGACTCAACGCGATTTCGCAAAGACCGTGCGGACGCAAAACTGAGCGATTTCAAGGTCGGTGACTTCGTATTCGTGCGAGGTGAGGAGAATCCGGACCACACATGGAACGCGGAGATGATTGGCGAGCGTCCTGCCGGCGGCTTCGGAGGTCGCGGACCAGGCGGCGGAATGGAAGGTGGACGCGGTCAGGGCGGAATGCGCCCGATGGGTGTTCTTGGCAAGGACTATGTTTTCGGCGAAGTGAAGGCTGTAGATGCGCCAAACCTCACGATTCTCCGCTCCGACAACGTCACTCAAACCGTCGCGCTGAATGAGGAAACTTCGCTGCGAAAGGGCCGGGAAAGCGTCACGATGGCGGACATCCATGCGGGCGACCATGTTTTTGTCCGCGGTGAAATGAAAGACAACGCGTTCCAGCCGAAAACGGTAATGGTGATTGGGCCGGAGCAGTGGAAGCGCATGCAAGAGATGGGCTTTGGCGGAGCGGCGGGTGTGAACCCGCCGAAAGACAACAACCCGCAGCCAAATCCGCCGGAGCAGCCGCATTGAAATCTTTTTTTTCTGCGATTGTTTTTCTAGCTCTGGCGGCTGACTCTCCGGCAGCTCTGCCCGCGCAGCAAAATCCTCCAGTGGCGCAAGCGCCGGCATACCGGATCACCGGGACCGTTCATAGCGGCAAAACGCCGCTGCCGGGGGTCACGATGACCGCCGCCAATACTCTCACGGGAAAGAAATTCACGACTGCAACGGTATCCGATGGGACTTTTGCTTTCGGCGGATTGCCCCGCGGCAGGTACGTCGTGCGTGCGGAGTTTATGGGCTTCGCGGAGCAGACCCAGGAGATCGTGCTGAATCCGGAGAATCCGTCCGGCAAAGTGGAATTTGAATTAATTCTCGCGTCCAGGCAACAGGAAGCAACTCCGAGCGCCGCTGTCGCTGCGGCATTGGCCAGCCGCGGATTTCAAAGCCTTTCGATCGACTCGGCCGAGGGTGGAATGGAAACAGGCGAGGCCGGCGGGACGACGGCTGCGCAGAATCCGTCGGCGAGCGATCTCGCCGCGTTGCCTATGAATGGCGCGGGCGCGGAAGGCCCCACCGAATCGGTAAGCATTAGCGGCGTGCAGGGCCGCACGCAGGATTTTGGCGCTGGAGATGAAGATCAGCTCCAGGAGCGCATCCAGGAATTCCGCGAGCGCGCGCAGCAAATAGGCATCGGAGGTTTTGGTGGGGGGAGGGGCGGCGGATTTGGCGGACCTCGAGGAGGTCCGATGACGATCCGGCTGGGCCGCGGAGGGTTCAACGTGAACCAGCCGCATGGCTTCCTGTACTTTTCCGACGATACTTCCGCGCTCGACGCCAGAGCGTATTCGCTCAGCGGAATCCCGCTTCCAAAACCAGATTACAACCAGGCGCGCTTTGGAGCGAACCTCGGCGGCCCTCTAAATATTCCGAAGATCTACAACGGAGGAAACAAGACATTTTTCTTCGTGGGCTGGAACGGCAGGCGCGGGAGCACGCCGTACGATTCGTTTTCGACCGTGCCGACAGCCGCGGAACGAGGCGGCAATTTCTCTGCCCTAACAACGGCGGTTTACGATCCTTCGACCGGACAACAATTCGACTACAACGGCCAGCCGAACGTGATGGACCCGACGCTCATCACGCCTCAGGCGCAGGCTCTGCTGAATTACATCCCTCTTCCGAATCTGCCGGTCACGACGCAAAACTTTCATTATGTGACTTCGGCAGTGAGCAATTCCGACTCTGTGAGTCTCCGGCTGATCCATAACTTCGGTCCCGCGCCCGCGGCCGGTGCCCGCGGCTTCGGTGGGGGCCGCGGGGGCAGGCGTGGACCGCGAAACAATCTCAATGCCGGCTTGAGCTGGTCACGCTCTTCGAGCAACACCATCGGCGCCTTTCCCTCGCTCGCCGGAGGCACGGGCACACAAGGATTGAACGCCAACGCGGCGTGGATCTACGGAAAAGGGCGCGCAACGAACATCCTTCGCTTCACCTACAACCACAATCACGTTTCCGCGACCAATTTGTATTCGACGGTGACGGACGTCGCCGCGCTGGCGCAAATCGGCGGCGTGTCAACCGCTCCATTTGACTGGGGCATTCCAGGAATAAACTTCACCTCCTTTTCTGGGTTAAGCGATCCGACGCCCCGGCGGGAACTGGACCAGACCTACACACTCTCCGATTCGATCAATTGGAATCACGCGAAGCACAACTGGCGCTTTGGGGGCGATTACCGCCGAATCCTTCAGAGTTTTCGTTCCGCTCGCAATGCGTCGGGATCATTCGTCTTCACCGGTTTTGGGACCGCGCTCTACCTGAACGGTGTTGCGCAGGCCGGAACTGGAAACGACTTCGCCGACTTTTTGCTTGGATTGCCCCAACAAAGCAGCCTGCAATTCGGCGCCAGCGCTTATGATTTCCGGTCCAATTCCTACGACTTTTTTGCGCAGGACGACTGGCGCGTCCGCGCGAACCTGAGCCTCAATCTCGGCGTGCGCTATGAATACAACGGCCCCTACACCGAGGAGAAAAACCAGATTGCAAACCTTGATGTCGCGCAGGGATTTGCTGCCGCGGTGCCCGTTTTGCCTGGACAGACCGGTCCCTACAACGGCGTTTTTCCGGCATCCTTGATCAGACCGGACCGCAACAATTTTGCGCCCCGATTCGGACTGGCGTGGAAGCCTCTTAAAGATACCGTCGTGCGCGCCGGTTACGGCATCAACTTCAATCTCGCGCAGTACGGCACCGTGATTCAGAATTTTGCGTTTCAACCGCCTTTCGCCGAAACCGCCACGAACGTCGCGACGATTTCAGATCCCTTGCACCTTTCGAACGCTTTCCCGAGCCTGGCGCCTGGCTCGGTCACAAATAACTTCGCGGTCAATCCAAACTACCGGCTCGGCTATGTCCAGATATGGAACGCCGATGTGCAGCGCCAACTTCCCGGAGGCGTTTTGCTGAACGTCGATTACAACGGCTCAAAGGGAACTCGGCTCGACACCGATCGCGCTCTCCTCATTTCCGGATTGCAGCCTTTCACCTATGAATCCTCCGAGGGTAACTCGATATTTCATTCGGGTTCGATTCGTTTCCGCAAGCGCATGGCAAAAGGACTGGGACTGAGTGCAACCTACATTTACTCGAAATCAATCGATGACGCTTCGTCGATCGGAGGCGGCGGGGCGGTCGTGGCGCAAAATCCATTTGATATTTCCGCGGACCGCGGCCTTTCCAGTTTCGACCAACGGCATAAATTCACGGGAAACTGGATTTACGATCTGCCCTTCGGGAACAACCGGCGCTTTCTCCAAAAAGGAGCCGTTTCGCACATTCTAGCTGGATGGCAGTGGAGCGGAGATTTCACGGTAGCGAGCGGACTGCCGTACACGATTCGCGTCCTGGGGGGAACACTCGATATCCAGCGCGGAGTCAGCGGGTCGTTGCGCGCCAACCGGGTTCCCGGCGAATCTTTCCACGTTGCGAATCCCACCACAAAAGAGTGGTTCAACACGGCGGCTTTCTGCCAGCCGGACACGACGCCGAATAATCCAACACCGGCCTGCGTGAATCCCGGCGACACCACGTATGGCGACGCGGGACGCAACATTCTGGAAGGGCCAGGACAAGTCACGCTGGATATGTCGCTGAACAAGACGATCCAGATCAAGGAATTTCGCGTGCTCGATCTGCGCATCACCGCGAGCAACATCTTCAATATGGTGAACTACAGCGCATTGGGAACGGCAGTGAACTCGATCACGTTCGGTGAAGTAACCGGCGTCGGCACCATGAGGCGCGTGACGGTGCAGGCGAGGTTCCGGTTTTGATGGAGAGAGCCATGGCTGCGACGCTAAGGAAAATCGCCGCATTACTTCTTGCCGGATTCCTTCTGCAAGGCGCGGCTCCTTTATTCGCGCAGACGGCTCAGCCGCAAGCACAGGCGGCCCCGATCTCGAAGGAGCAGAAACCGCAAACTCCTATCCGGATTACTTCGGAATTGGTGCTGGCGAACGTCGTCGCACACGACAAGAAAGGGAATCTTGTCCGCGATTTGAAAAAAGACGATTTCACTTTATACGAAGACGGCAAAAAGCAGGAGATATCGACATTTGATTTTGAAAATGTCGATGAGCTCGAGACAGCGGGAGCGGCCGAGAAGACCGTCATGGGCGAAACGGGCACAGCCGCGCCTGCCGGCGTACTCAAGAAGAGCGAGCAGCCCGTCATGAATGCCCGAGATCGCCGCGTGATCGTCTTCTTCTTCGATTTTTCCGCCATGGAACCGGAGCAGATCGATCGCAGCGTGGACGCCGCCAAGAAATACGTCAACGCGCAGATGCGCCCCGCCGACATGGTTGCGCTTGTTTCGCTGGCCACGAATATGCGCGTCGACCTGGATTTCACGGACGACAAAACGAAGATTCTCGCCGTGTTGAGCGGCTACTCCTCCGGCTCAGGCCAGGGATTTGATAACGGCGACACAGGCAGCGCGGAGGGCGCGGCGGAAACGGGAGGTTCGTTCATGCCCGACGACACGGATTACAACACGTTTAGCGCGGACCGAAAGCTGCTGGCGCTGCATTCGACGATGGATGCTTTGGGAAAAATTCAGCAGAAGAAGTCGCTGATCTATTTCAGCAACGGGATCAGCCAGTCGGGGACGGACAACCAGTCCACGCTTCGGGCGGCAACGGCTTCGGCCGTGAAAAACAACGTGTCGATTTATCCCGTGGATATTCGCGGCCTGCAGGCTTTTCCACCTGGCGGCGAAGCGCAATCCGCCAGCCTGCATGGACAATCGGCCTATTCCGGCGCGGCCGTCCTGAGCGATTTCAGCAACAACGCCGCTTCGCAGGAGACGCTCTCGACGCTGGCCGCCGACACAGGCGGCAAAGCGTTTTTCGATACGAATGATTTCAGCGGCGTGTTCACGCAAGTGCAGCGCGACACTTCCGCCTACTACGTGCTTGGCTTTACCAGCACGAACCGTTTGAAAGACGGCAGGTACCGGCGGTTAAGGGTGGTGATCAACCGCCCGGATGTGAAGCTGGAGTATCGCCCCGGATATTATGCCGGGAGAGATTTCCTGCACCTGAACAACGCCGACCGCGAAGCGCAGCTCGAAGACGAACTCGAAGCCGAGCTGCCGCAGACGGACGTGCCGCTCTACGCGGGGACGGCCTATTTCCGCGAGAATGAATCGCATTATTATTTGGCGGTCTCGCTCGTGGTTCCTGGCTCGCAAATTCCGTTCGTGGAAGCAAAGGACCAAGACAAGGCCACCATCGACGTCATCGGCCAAGTGCTGCTCAACGGGAAAGGGAAAGTGCCTGTCGGTCAGTTACGTGACACGGTCAAACTGGCGCTGAGCAGCTCGCAGCAGGTGCGGCGGAAAAACGTCCAGTACAACACCGGTTTCGTGCTCGCTCCGGGAAGCTATCACCTGAAATTCATCGTGCGCGAGAATCAGACAGGACGCATGGGCTCTTTCGAGACGGATGTGCAGATTCCGGACTTGCGCAAAGTGCCGCTGCGCATGAGTTCGGTGGTTCTCAGCAGCTTGCGACTGCGTGTGAGCGGCAGCTCAAAGAAAAAGGCCGCCGATCCGCTGATTGAAGACCAGATGCAGCTGGTGCCCAACGTGACGCACGTTTTCACGCGCGATCAGCACCTGTATCTGCATTACGAGATTTACGATCCGGCGCGCGGCAAGGTCGCGGTAGAGCCAGCCGCGGCGCCCGCTCCCGGGGTGCCGCCGCAGGCCGCGCAGACGAAGGAGTCGCGCGAATCGATTCACGTCCTGACAAACATAGAATTTCTGCAAGGCAACGTGAAAGTCTACGAATCGAAGCAGGTGGCCGCCACGCAAGTCACGGACCCCAGCCGGAAAGCGGTCGTCTTCCAGATTGACCTGCCCCTACAATCCCTCAAGCCGGGATTCTATGTTTGCCAGGTGAACGTGATTGATGATGTCTCTGGTAACTTCGCGTTTCCGCGCTGGCCGATCTTAATAAAGGATGCAGCTCCGGCCGCCGCGCCCGCCATGCAGTCTACCTCCAGTTCCGGACGGTGATTCGGCACCTATTGGGTGCTGAGCTTGAATCGCGGAACGATGGAGATTGAGCTGGGACCCTCCGAGATCGTTAGATTGAAAAGGTAGCGCTGGGCGTGCATGGCCCGAAATCGATGCCCTGCCCCTCCCTCCGTTCTTCGTAAGTGCGGATTCTAAAGGTCTTAAGATTTCTGTAAGTTCTTTAGAATCAACACTTGCGGACAGCTTCTGCAACTGCAGATTCTAAAGGACTTGGAGATAAGCATATCTCCTGATCACGGAACTTTGTTCTGCGATTTAGACGGGCAGACAAGGTGCTCGCCGGGGTTGGCGGGACCGACCACTCCCAAAATGAAGAAGGCGCCAGAAGCGCTGCCACGCGGTACATCTCGCAATACTTCCTAAAAGTATTCTAGCAGAGCAGAAAGCTGGATCGACTGGCCAGAAGGGCAGATGCCGAGGAGGAACACGCGGGCAGTCTCCCTGGAGGCAACCGCGGGATAAAGCAGCGTGTACAAGGAATGGCAATTTCAATAGCCTGTGAAGAAATGCGCGGGCGAATTGACGCGCGGGAGATGCAACGTGAAATTGATATTGCATAGCATCCGATGCCTTCGCAAGACGGAGAGTGGTGAGGATGAAATTTATTGCTTGGTGACGGCCGGCAGCGACCGGCGGCAGCTTGGGCGGATCGACGTGGGCAATTTCGAGATTGGAAGGGAACTTCGCCCGGACAAATTGATTTGGGAAGGTACGAGCGGGCAAGACGTGACGGTTACGGTGATGGAGAGCGATGAAGAGGAGCTCAACCACGGAAGCGATGACTTCATTGGAGAGATTTCGGTGAGTGCCGACGGGAATTGCAAGGCGGGGCGCGCCACGCTCGACGAAGGATTTGACGCGAGCAAACAGTTCCGGCAATTCAGCCTGACGGGGAGCGGGGCGCAGTACGTGGTGCAGCTGGGAGTGCAGGCGTAACACGCGCCGTTTAGCGACGGCGGGAGGCCCTGGCGATTTGGCGTTGGTCGAGAGCCTGGCGGATCAGAGTTTTTATAACGGCTTGGCGGCTGACGTTGAGTTCTTTGGCGGCGGCTTCGAGTTCTTCGAGCATGGGTGCGGTGAAGTCGACATTAACGCGCTGGATGGGCTTCATCATTTTGTCGCGATTGGTGAAGAAGCGTGAGACGTCTTTGCCCTTGTCGGCCAAGCGGGAGATGGGTTCGGCGGAAATGGGCTTTTTTCTAGAGCGTGTTTTCTTCATAGAGTTTCTATTGTTCTTGGGCCGCTTTGGAGAGCGAACTCATAGCAGCGCGATGAATTCATCGACGGACATTTCGACGTCCCGCAGAATGGCGCGAAACAGGCCGGGTCCGAGTGTTTCGCGCGAGTGCACGGGAACACTCGTCACTCGACCATCCGGATGTTTGAGGAAAACGTGACTGCCGCGGGTCCGTTCAACCGAGAAGGCGCCTCGTTCGAGTGCTCGAACGACTTCTTCCCCCTGGCTCGGGGAAGGCGCGTCATACGGAAATTTGTTGGATGCCGATCAGTTCGAGGGGAGCGCCGTTGCTGTCGCCTTCTTGGACGCAGAGCTGAATAACCTCGCGTACACGCTTCATCAGTGTGTCGAGCGTTTTGGCCTGCGTGTGGCAGCCACGCAATGCGGGGACCGTGGCGACGTAGTAGCCATCTTCGTCTTGCTCAATGACTACGGTAAATTTGCGCTTGGTCTTCATGTGGATGATCTCTAGGAACAGTTTAGCATGGTAGGCCGGATGCGGATGAGGTTGGGTTTTCTAAACCCGCACCCTTGAAAAACCAAATTCCAAGGATGCGCCACCGGCCGAAGGCAGTCGGTTACGAGGTGTGACCTCGTCGTAGGAAACAGAACGACCAGCGCATCGAAACGGCACCGAAGGCATTCGGTAAACCCTTCAAGGGTTTTGGTGGTGTCGCGACTTGTGAGAATCGCGGTCGTCCGCCTCGAATTCAAATGAGGCGAACGGACCCCTGAACGCCGCTCGGACGTATCTCTTCCTTCGGAGCGCGTAAAATATCGCCGAAAACAATAAGAGCGCCAACAGGCACACCGTCAATAGCCACATGGTCTTTGTGCCCTGTCGCTACTTGTGCGGTGCGGTCTGGGGTTGTTCAACCGTAAGTTGCTTAATTGCGGCCGCGAGCGCCTTTGCTTCTGCGTTCTTATTCTTGATTTTTTTTGCGGTGTCTTCTGCCTGTTTATTCAAAGCATCCAGCAATTCTGGGATCTTTCCCACGCCCTCGACCCGCATCCATCGAGGTGCATCGTTGAACCGCCAGATTTCTTGAGAGTCGTCCTCGGGATAGCTCTCATCGCCGCTCGTCTTTCTGAGGGCAATGCCCCACTGCTTGCTAATCTGTGTGTAGCCGAGGTCACGAGACCAATGGTATCGACCGGTGTCGTCATGATCACTGGAAATTGTTACCCACGCGGAAACTCCCAAGTTGAGGTTACCTAGCGCATTCTCAAGTTCTGAGATTGACTCGCGTAACTGGTCGGAGACTGTATTAAGAACAGCTGCGGAAGCGGAAAGCTGACGAAAAGAGGCCTGCACCTTTTCGGGTGCAGAAATATTCTCTGCCATATTCATCCTTTCTGAACTCAAACCAGAAATAGTTCGCCTGACCGGCGACAGATTGATCCGGACTAAACCGCGCGGTGCAAGCACCGCTCAATCCTCGATGAAAATAACATATTTTGTGCGCGACTTCCAGTCGAAATTGGCGCGAACGGGCGTGGGATAGCGAAGCTGCTCGCGTCGACCGACCGCCCTCGATCGCCTATTCGCCGTAGGGGACCCAGATATTTTTGATTTGGGTGGCGTGCTGGAGGAAGAAGCGGCCTTCGGATTGGGTGGAGTTGAACCAGTCGATGGCGCGGCCCTCGTTGGTGAACACCTGCTTGAGATTACCGATGGAAAGCTCCTTGGCTGCGGTGCATGCAGCTGCATCGGCGAAGCACCAGATGGAGTCGACATCATCGTGTTCGGCAAGCGTTTTGAGGAGTTCCGCGGGTCGGCCAGTGACGATGTTGACGGCACCGGCGAGGAGATCGCTGGTTTCGAAAAGAGAATAAAGGTCTCCGGCGATGAGCGGATAGATTTCGCTGGGAATGGCGACGACGGTGTTGCCGACGGCGATGGCGGGCATCACCGCGGAAAGAAAACCGAGCAGCGGAGCTTCGGCGGGGCAGAGAATGCCGACGGTGCCGATAGGTTCCTGCATGGCGAGGGCGACGTTGCGGAAGGGCGGATTGTGGATGGAGCCTTCGTATTTGTCGGCCCAGGCTGCGTAGGAAAAAATGCGTTCGATGCCGAGAGCGACTTCGGATTCCGCTTGTTGCTTGCCAACGACATCGGAAAGACGACTGGCGATTTCTTCGCGGCGCTGCGAAAGATTTTCGGCAATGTAGTAGAGCACTTGCGCGCGGGTGTGCGCGGTGGCTTTGGGCCAGGCGGCGGCTTTGCGGGCGGCTTCGACGGCGTTGCGAATGTCTTTGCGATTGCCGAGAGGAGCTTCGCCGAGCAGGCGGCCATCTGCGGCGCGGACAGGGAAGCTGTAGCCGGAATCGGGACGGGCTTGTTTGCCGCCGATAAAGAGTTTCACGGTGCGATCAATTTCTGGAGACAAGGGCGTCGGGGTTGAAGATTCGGCGGCGCTCTCGGCTATTTGTGGTGGCGGTTGATCGATGGCAAGAGGGCGCGCGTGCAGTGGCGGCGCGTTTTTGAACCACGCGGGCTCGAGATATTCGAGCAACCCTTCGCGACCACCTTCGCGGCCATAGCCACTTTCGCGGTAGCCGCCGAAACCGCAGCTGGCGTCGAAAAGATTCGTGCAATTCACCCATACGACGCCGGCTTTCAGTTGCGCGGCGACGTGGAGAGAAACGTTGATGCTTTCGGACCAGACGCAGGCCGCCAGGCCGTACACCGTATTGTTGGCGAGCTCGACGGCTTCGCTCGGCGTGCGAAACGTCATGGCCGCCAGAACCGGGCCGAAAATTTCCTGCTGAGCGACGATGGAAGTGGGATGGACGTTGCTCAGAAGAGTGGGCGGAAAATAAAGCCCGCGCGACGGCATGGGGATGCTGGGCTGCCAGCAAGTGGCGCCGTCAGCGACGCCTTGCTCGACGAGGCGCTGAATGCGATCGAGCTGCACGCGCGCGACGATGGCGCCGATGTCGATGGCTTTATCGAGCGGCGGGCCTACGCGCAGCGTGTTCATGCGGTCGCAAATTTTTGCGATGAGCGGCTCGGCGATGCTCTCCTGCATCAAGAGGCGCGAGCCGGCGCAGCAAACCTGCCCCTGGTTGAACCAGATGCCGTCGACGAGTCCTTCGACGGCGGAATCGAGATCGGCGTCCTCGAAAATAATGAACGGCGATTTGCCGCCGAGTTCGAGCGAGAGCTTCTTGTGGCTGTGCGCCGTGGCTTGGCGAATCGCGCGGCCTACTTCCGTCGAACCGGTGAACGCGATTTTATCGACGTCGGGATGCTTGACCAGGGCTTCGCCGGTCGAGCCGTCGCCCGTGACGATGTTTACCACGCCGGGAGGGAGTTCGATCTCCTGGCAAATTTCGGCGAAGGCCAGCGCGGTGAGCGGCGTATACTCCGCGGGTTTCAGAACGACGGTATTTCCCGTAGCCAGAGCCGGAGCGATTTTCCACGCCAGCATGAGCAGTGGAAAATTCCACGGAATAATTTGCCCTACGACGCCGCAAGCCCTATACGCGGGGAATTCCTGCTCGAGAAGCTGCGCCCATCCGGCGTGATGATAAAAATGGCGCGCGACCAGAGGAATATCAATGTCGCGGCTTTCGCGAATGGGTTTTCCATTATCCAAAGTCTCGAGAACGGCTAGCCGCCGCGAATGCTTTTGGATTTGCCGTGCCAGTGCATACAAGTAGCGAGCGCGTGCGTGCGGCGAAAGCGCCTGCCACGCCGGAAGTGCGGAGCGCGCTGCCTTTACCGCGGCATCGACGTCAGCCGCCGAGCCCTGCGCAACCTCAGCAAGCTTTTCACCGGTGGAAGGATCCGTCGTGTCGAAACATTTTCTATCGAGCGGGGCCTGCCACGTCCCGCCGATAAAATGTCCGAAGCGGCGTTTGTGGCGGTCAAGCCACGCCAGAGCTTCACGCGGATCTTCGGGCGCCGGGCCGTAATCCATGGTTACGAATTTTTCGACGATGCTCATGCCATCCTTTTCGGTCAATCCGCAAACACGCTCGATGCTTTTAACACGCTACCCGCGCGACGCTACGAGATGGGATGCCGATAATCCGCCGAATAGCGGCCCGTGGCGTGGTGATCGAGTTGGCGCTCAATGTCCGCAAGCATTCCGCTGGCGCCAAAACGGAAAAGATCGGACTTCAGCCAAGACGGCCCGAGCTCTTCCTTCATCAACGAGAGCCACTCCATCGATTGCTTTGCCGTTCGAATGCCGCCAGCGGGTTTGAAGCCGACTGCAAACCCTGTTTGATTTGCATACTCCCGAATCGCGCGCGTCATGACCAGGCCAACCGGCAGAGTAGCGTTAACGGGTTCTTTGCCGGTGGAAGTCTTGATGAAATCGGCGCCGGCCATCATGGCCACAACACTAGCGCGCGCAACGTTGCGCAAGGTGAGCAAATCGCCCGTGCCGAGAATCACTTTCATATGCGCGGGGCCGCAAGCATGTTTGAAGGAGGAAATCTCGTCGTAGAGCGCCTGCCACTTTGCTCCAAAGACGTGCGCGCGAGTGATGACCACATCGATTTCATCCGCTCCCGCTTCGACCGAACGACGAATTTCGTTGACGCGTTCTGTGACCGGCGAGAGGCCGGCGGGAAAACCTGTCGAAACGGCAGCCACGCGAATGCCGCTGCCTTCCAGTGCGCGCCGCGCGGTCTCGATAAAAACATGATAGACGCAGATAGCGGCTACTTTGATGTCGAGGGATTCAATGCCGAGCTTGGCGACGAGTTCCTGCTGAAGCGGGTGGCGCCCTTTGGCACAAAGACGCCGGACGCGCTCGTCGGTGTCGTCGCCGGATAACGTCGTCAGGTCCATGCAGGAAATGGCGCGGAGAAGCCACGCCGCTTGCCAATCTTTTTTCACGGTGCGGCGCGTCACTAGCGTTTGCGCGCGCCGCTCAACGGCACTGGTATTGACGCGAACGTCTTCAACCCAATCCAGATTAAGCGGAACACCGCGATTGGCTTCCAGCGCACGACCGCGAAGATGCGCGAGCGCCGTATCCGTCGAAGAAGGCCCCATTTCGAGATTCCTGCTGTCGAGCCGCTCGGTGCTGCCTGGCCCGCTGTTGATGATGGACATTTTCGAATTCTCTTCTGAGGAAGGTATGGCGGCCTCAAAGGAAATCTTATCACTTTGGCCGGGGCGGATTACAGGCTCGTGCCCTGAATTTGCCATTCCCGTTCGAATTCAGCCCGATTTACAAACGATTTCTGCGTGCCCACCTTTGTCGTGGATAAAGCTGCGTAGAGATTCGCGCGCCTGAGCGCTTCTCTTTCCGGAAGTCCCTCGCCAAGAAAAACGGCGAAGCTCCCGATAAACGCATCGCCCGCTCCGGTCGTGTCGATGGCTTCCACCTTGAATCCCGGAATCAATTCCATTCCCTCGGGGCCTGCGAGAAGTACGCCGCGCGCTCCGAGCGTCAGCACGACCCGCTTTATGCCCTGACTCAACAGGAAATCGGCGCACTTCTTGGCCTCGTCGAGCGATTGAACAGGCATACCGCTGATAAGCTCGGCCTCTGTCTCATTCGGAATGAAATAGCCGGCGCCGCGCAGCTTCTGAAAGTCCACGGCTTGCGCCGGCGCGGGATTCACAATGCACGGGATTCCAGCCGTCTCCGCGAAGTGCACGGTGTAGTAAACGGTTTCCAGCGGAATTTCGAATTGCATCACGATCGTGTTCGCTTTCCTGAGCACGGGCGCGGCGGCATCGACGTCCGCCGGCGAAAGCGTGTCATTCGCGCCTTTCACCACAATGATACGATTCTGTCCTCCCGGCTCGACAAAGATGGGCGCGACCCCGCTCGATACGCCGTTCGCGATGCGGACGTGGCTCGCATCGATGCCCTGCGAGCGAAAATTTTCGATCGTGGCAGGCCCAAAAAGGTCATTGCCGACTTTGGCGACCATCGCAACCGATGATCCGCACAGGCGGGCCGCCACCGCCTGGTTCGCGCCCTTGCCGCCAAAGCCGAGGTCAAAGTTTTTGCCGAATATCGTTTCGCCTGGACGCGGAAATACGTCATTGAACGTGGTCAAATCCACGTTTGCGCTGCCCACCACGGCGATAAAGGATTGCTTCGCCACTTTAGCTCCCGCTTGCTTGCGCGCGGATTATAGCGGAAGTCTTCGCCAAACTGGAAAAGGAAGAGTGCCTCAAATCAGTTGTACGCGCAAAACATGCGGTGGAAGGAATCGCGGTCTGCCCGAAACTTCTTGACACCACCTGTTGCGCCGCATATAAGCACCAACGAATCAGTTCGTACAAAAAAGCTCGCACCAACTAGCTTGAATAGGGAGCCGGGATTTCATGTTCACGCCGCACAGCATCGGAATCGCGCTGCTCATGATGATCACCACCGCCATTTGCTGGGGCTCCTGGGCGAACACCTTCAAAGGCGTGAAGAACTACCGCTTCGAACTTTTCTATTGGGATTATGCAGTCGGCATTTTCCTGATTTCCGTCGTGCTGGCGTTCACGATGGGCAGCACTTCACAGGATTCCGCCAGCTTCCTGAACAACGTTCGCGCGGCGGATGTCTCGAACATTATTTACACGCTGATGGGAGGAGCCGTCTTCAATCTGGCGAACCTGCTACTCGTCGCGGCGATTGATATGGCGGGATTGGCCATCGCGTTCCCGGTTTCGATCGGTATCGCGCTGGTGGTGGGCGTCATTGCCAGCTATCTACAGCAGCCAAAGGGGAACGCCGCCTTGCTCGCGGTGGGAGTCGCCTGCGCGGTTGTCGCGGTGATCATGGATGGCAAGGCCTACGGCACTTTGGCGAAAGCCGCGGGC